>Ga0182024_10000030_pt1 | contig 234572 bp, 193 predicted proteins | sample P32metaG_FD_120480 | JGI IMG/M metagenome (GOLD analysis project Ga0182024, IMG submission 120480) | Permafrost microbial communities from Stordalen Mire, Sweden - P3-2 metaG (Illumina Assembly) | ecosystem: Environmental > Terrestrial > Soil > Wetlands > Permafrost | place: Sweden: Stordalen... | reverse complement strand
CGGCCACAACAAGAACCCCAAGCCCTTCATCTGGACTGCAAAAGCAAACGACATCCTGGAGAAGGTGACACGCGCTCAGACCGCTCTCAATAAAAGATGATCTGCTTGAGACACTACACTAGGCGGCGGCAGAATTGTGGATATCAAACGTGTCGATATGCACCGAGTATCCCACTACCTTTCGAAATACCTCACAAAGGAAATGTTGATGTATGCGCCCAAACGTGCGCGACGTGTGACTACGTCCAAAGGCATTCGGCTACTCGAAAAGCAGCCGACCGATTTTGAGTGGCGGATGTTGCGAATACCTATCCCGAGGCTCTTCGATGTTTATCGATCACGTGTGACCCGCATTGACTCCGACCTGGATGGCTGCCTCCTTGCGTTTGAAACCTTCGAGAGTCCGGGTGACGTACATCCCTGCGCGTCTCCGTGACGTGCAACACGTACGCTTCGTGAATATGCACGTGGGGGTGGGTACGTCCCACACGTGCCAAGTGTACGTCCACACAGAGCAAGGGTACGTGCTGGCACGTGTGGCAGAAACTACGGGACGTACAGGCCCACGGGAGGCATGGAATGAGTACACGGACAGGTTTAAGGGGCACTTTCAGAAGGCCCGTGCGATGTGCCGGTCTGCCCGTTCCCGTAGCGAAGTGCAGGAGGTTATGTGCCGAATGGGTGCACGTGCATTTCATGGGGCCGCACTTCGGCTATGTGGACGTACCCCACGTGCAAATCACGCGTCCGCGCAAAGAGGCATACAGTGGCACGTGCCTTGCGCACGTCGCAAAGAGTGCAGGATCACGTGGGCCCACGCACACGTTTACGAAGCATCCTTGGATGGCGGGTCAGGTATCGACCAAAGGGAAGGCGCGATGAAGCCAGTTCAACTATTGACGAGCAAGCGTGTTGCCGAAATGTTGAGCATCCCCGAAGGCACGCTCCGTTATTGGCGCAATGTAGGAATTGGCCCCGTCTGGCACAAGCTGGAGGGCTCAATCCGGTATGATGTGGACGACGTATCAACGTACGTCGAAAAGAACCGTCGCATTCCCTTCCGTGCGGGCATTCATGGAGGATCACGATGGCTCTCTATAAGCGGGGCGGAGTCTGGCATTACGACTTCGCAATGGACGGGCGACGATATCGCGGCACCACGAAGGAGAATGTTCTTTCGCGGTCTCGGATGATCGAAGCCAAGTTGATGAATGAGGCAAAGCAGCGGAAGCTGACTGTCAAGCGCAGGACGCTCACACTGGCCGAGTTCTCGAAACGCTTTCTGGAATGGGTAGAAAGTACCCGTCTGGAAGCAGAGTCAAAACACTACTACCAATCTGGATGGAGAATGCTTTCTCAAACCCCAATCTCCGGAATGCGCCTCGCACACATCACCACCGACGAAGCGGAAGCGCTTCGGTTCAATCATTCGCCTGCGAATGCGAACCGGGCATTACGCACGTTGCGGAGGATGTTGGGCAAGGCAGCGGAGTGGGGCGTGATTCCGGCAGCGCCTCGAATCAAGCTGGTAAAGGAGGAAGGGCGTTCGGCAATCATTGACGGCGTGACAGAATCGAAGCTTCTCGCAGTGGCGAAGCAACCGCTGCTTGATGTTTTTACCATTGTTCTCGATTCTGGAATGCGCCCAGGTGAAGTCTTCCAAATGCGCTGGGAAGACATCACTTGGGATCGCGGAATGATCTTCATTCCGCGCGGCAAGACCCCACGCTCCCGTCGATATATTCCGATGAGTGACAGAGTCACAAAGGCTCTTGACGCTCGAAGGAATGGGCAGACGGAAGGATGGGTCTTTCCGTCCGATTCTGCCACTGGACACATTGGTACTGTGGCCAAGGCATTTGAGGAAGCACGCACGTCAGCAGGGGTATCAAAGAAAATTGTTCTCTATAGCGCCCGCCACACGTTCGCGACGAAGGTATTGGGGTCTTCGGGTGATCTGTCACTCGTCATGCGCGCCTTGGGGCATACGAACGCGCAGACGGCCATGATCTATCAGCACCCGAGTCTCGAAACTGTGCGCAAGATAGTGAACGAAAGGCCAGAACCGGCAAGCAAGAAGCAGGGACCCATGCTGGTACGTCACAATTCACGTCACAGCACCGGAAATGGTGCAATGTAATTTCCCGCAAGTTGCTGAATCAATGGTGGGCCCGGAGGGATTCGAACCCCCAACCAAGGGATTATGAGTCCCCTGCTCTAACCGTTGAGCTACAGGCCCAGACCTGGAAATGATTGTAGGGGCTGGGGCACCGCAGCGACAAAATCAGAGCCTGGTTGCGACGCGGAACGGCTTGGGTTGGCCAGGTGCGGACCAAGACGCGGCTTGCTTTCTGCGAAAATGGGAACGGATGCTTTCTCTGCAAAATGCCGGCAAGCGGTTTGGACCGCGAGTCCTGTTTCTTGAGGCCAACTGGCTGATCCGCGCGCGCGAAAAGACGGCGCTGGTGGGCGCCAACGGCACCGGAAAGTCGACGCTGATGAAGGTGCTGACGGGGCTCGAATCGCTTGATTACGGCGCCCTGCAGCAGACCCGCGGCATGAGCATTGGCTATCTGCCCCAGGAGGGACTGCGGCTGGAGGGTCGCAGCGTGTTTGCAGAGTGCCTGACGGTCTTCGACGAACTGCGTGCGATGGAGCACGAGATCGAGCGGCTGGGCGGGCAATTAGCCGAACTGGCCGAATTGGATCAGGCTGGGGCCGGAGCGGAATACGAGGCCGCGGCGGAGCGATACTCGATGTTGCAGGAGCGTTTTCACGCGCTGGACGGATACGCTCTGGATGCACAGGTGGGCGGCGTACTGAGCGGGCTCGGCTTCGGCAAACAGGATTGGGCGCGGCAGACGGATGAGTTCAGCGGCGGCTGGCAGATGCGCATTGCGCTGGCCAAGCTGCTGCTGGCCAAGCCGAATCTTCTGCTTCTCGACGAGCCCACTAACCACCTGGACTTAGAAACTCGCAACTGGGTCGAAGACTATCTAAGGACTTATCCGTTCGGTTACATACTTATCTCCCATGACCGCTATTTTCTCGATGTGACGATCGACCGCACGGTGGAGATATGGAACAAGCGGCTGCAGATCTATCAGGGCAATTACACAAAGTATCTGCAGCAGAAAGACGAACGCCGTGCCCAGCTCGAGGCGGCTTACCGCAATCAGCGCCAGCAGATCGAGCATCTTGAAGCGTTTATCAACCGCTTTCGCGCGCAGGCCACCAAGGCCAAACAGGTGCAGTCGCGCATCAAGGAACTGGATAAGATCGGGCGCATCGAAATTCCCGAAGAGGAGCCGGTGATTCATTTCAAGTTTCCGCAGCCGCCGCCCTCGGGACGCACGGTGGTGGAAGCGGACGGGCTCTCGAAGAGTTACGGCGAAAAGCAGGTTTTTAGCGGCGTCAAATTCAACCTCTCGCGCGGAAACAGGGTTGCCCTGGTGGGCGTGAATGGAGCGGGCAAGTCCACACTAATCCGCCTGCTGACGGGCGACGAACCGCCCACGACGGGCTCGGTGCGCCTCGGCCACAATGTCGTAAGCGAGTACTTTGCGCAGGACCAGTACAAGGTGCTGGACGGCGAGTCGCGCATGCTGGACGACATCAGCCGCGCCGCGCTCAAAGTGCCGGAACAGGCGCTGCGATCGCTGTTGGGGTGTTTTCTGTTTAGTGGCGACGATGTATACAAGCCGCTCGGCGTTCTCTCTGGCGGGGAGCGCAATCGCTACGCGCTGGCGCGGATTCTGGTTTCGCCGTCGAACTTCCTGCTGCTTGACGAGCCCACCAACCACCTGGATATGCGCGCCAAGGATGTGCTGCTGGAGGCGCTGGCGGCATTTTCGGGCACGGTGGTCTTTGTCTCTCACGATCGCTACTTCATTGATCGCCTTGCCACGCGCGTCCTGGAGGTGGAGGGCGGAACGGTGACCAGCCACGAGGGCAACTACGAGGATTATTTGCGCTTGAAGGAAGCTCAGATTGCCGGTACCAGCAATCATGACGGCACGACCGCGCGTGTTTCGGAAAGCGCGTCGCGTCAGGGCACGACTTCAGTCGTGCCGAAAAGCAGCCAAAATGGTGAGGCTATAACTCATGAGGTCGCAACCGTGGCCAACGACGGCGATGCCGAAGCCGATGCATCCGCCAAAGATCGTCCCCGCCGCCTGAATCCCATCAAGCAAAAGCAGATGGAAGAGCGCTGTGCGTTTTTGGAAGAAGAGACGCCGCGTATCGAGGCCGCCATTGCACACACCGAGCAGCAATTGAGTGTCTATGTCTCTGCCGCGGAAACGGAACGGCTGAGCAATCTGGCCGAAGACCTGCGCAGCCAATTGGCCGCGCTGACCGCCGAGTGGGAAGACCTGATGGGGCAGTTAGACGGGCAGGCTGCCCTGTCCTGAGACGGTCTTTACAGCCCGTCGTGCATAATCAAAATACGATGGCCCTTTTGTGGAATCCCGAGAGTTGGTCGCAGCGGCTGGCGGAGCTCGAAGCTCAATCCGGCGACCTGAAAGAAGCTCCTCTGCGGCGCGATGTGCGTTCGCTGGGCATGCTTCTCGGCGAAGTATTGCGCGAACAGGCCGGCGAAGAGTTGTTTGCCCACGTTGAGGCGCTGCGGCAGGGCACCATCCGCCGCCGCGATGCGGAGAAGGGCGGCAGCGAAGAAGAGGCCGCGCGCCTGGCTGCCAGCGCGCTGGAGCTGGTGCATTCACTTCCCATCGAGCGCGCCATTCTGCTCACCCGCGCCTTTGCTTTCTACTTCGAACTCATCAACCTGGCAGAAACCAATCATCGCAAGCGCAGGCGCATCGCGCTGCGTCTCAGCGGACGGGCCGGCCGCCAACGCGGGTCTTTGACCGGGACTTTGTCGGCCATGCGCCGCGTGGGCATCAGCGCAGACGAGGCTCTAGACTGGCTCAAGCGCGTGCTCATCGTGCCCGTCTTTACGGCTCATCCCACTGAGGTGGCGCGGCGGTCTGTCATGTTTAAACGGAGGCGCATCGGCGAGTTTCTGGCCACGCTCGATCGCATTCCGGCGCCGGAGCAGGACCTAGCGCGCCTCGAACAACTAGTGCTTGCTGAGATCACGAGCCTGTGGCAGACGGACGAAGTCCGATCGCGCCGGCCCACAGTTTACGACGAAATAAAGATGGGACTCGACTACTACGACGTCTCTATCTTTGAGACGCTGCCGAGCCTCTACCGCGAAATTTCGGAGGCGCTCGAAGCCTCCTATGGCGTGGAGATTGAAGCGCTGGCGCTGCCCCAGGTGTTGTCCTTCGGCTCCTGGATCGGCGGCGACCGCGACGGCAATCCCTTTGTCACGCCCCAGGTGACGCGCGACTCCATTCAACTAGCGCGCGGGCACCTGCTGCACTATTACCAGCGGCAATTGCAGGAGATCGTCGACCTGCTCACGACCAGCGCGCAGCAGAGGCCGGTGAGCGACCAATTGCTGGCAAAACTCGAAGAGTATGTGGCGCAGGTGCATACACCGGAAGCGCAGGTTTTCGGCGAGCAGTATGAGTTTGAGTACTATCGCCGTTTTGTGATCTGTCTCAAGGCGAGAGTGCAGCGGACGCTGGAATGGACGGGGAAGCAAGCGAGCCCCGGAGTCACATCGCCGCCGGTTGCTGATCAAACGCTGGCGCAAGGACAGGAACAACTCATTCAGGTGCTGCCGGCCTACTGTTCGGTGGAAGAATTCCTCGACGACCTGGAAACATTGCGCGCCTCGCTGGCCGCCAATCGCGGCATCCGCATCGCCCGCACGCTGGTCGATCCGCTCATTTTGCAGGTGCGCACGTTTGGGCTGCATTTGCATACGCTCGATATTCGCCAGCACGCGCGGGTGCTTGCATCCGCATTGCAAGAGGCCATCCGCGATACCTTGGCGCAATCGCTGCCGGGCGCTCTCTCGGCAGAGACAGCCAGCGTGCTTGAGACCTTCCGCGTGGTGGCCGAGGTTAAGGCCAGTTGCTCACCCGAGGCGATTCGCCAATACGTGATCAGCGGCGCGGCCACGGTGGAAGACGTGCTGACGGTGGTGCGGCTGGCGCGCCTGGGCGGGGTGCAGGTTGAGGGCTCTGGGCGCGATCCGGGATTGATGCCCGTGCCGCTCTTCGAATCCATCGACGATCTGCGCCAGGCGCCCGCTGTCTGCCGCGAACTGTGGGGCCGGCCCGACTATCGCACGCTGATGGCCACGTGGGACAACTGGCAGGAGGTTATGCTGGGCTATTCGGATTCCAATAAAGACGGCGGCATGTTGACCAGCACCTGGGAAATCTTCCGCGCCCATCGCGACCTGCACGTGGCGGCGCGCGAGGCGGGCGTGAAGCTGCGGCTCTTCCATGGCCGCGGCGGCACGGTGGGCCGTGGCGGCGGACCCACGCATCGCGCCATCTTTGCCCAGCCTATGGATTCCTTCGATGGCCAGTTGCGCATTACCGAACAGGGTGAAGTCCTGAACTTCAAATATGCCGACGAAGTGCTGGCTGAACGCAATCTTGAGTTGATGATTGCCGCATCGCTCGACGCACTAGCGCGTCCCAATGCACGCGATCCCGAGGGCCACTTCACCGGCGTGCTCGAGCCGGAGTGGGAGTCTGCTCTCAACGAGCTTTCTGACCTGGCATACGGCTTCTACCGCAAGCACATTCTCGATGATCCAGGCGTGGTTACCTATTTTGAGCAGTCCACGCCGGTGGGCGAACTGGAGAACGCCAAGATCGGCTCGCGGCCTTCGCGGCGCAAATCTTCTCCAAGGCTTTCGGATTTGCGCGCCATTCCGTGGGTCTTCGGCTGGACGCAATCGCGGCTGCTGGTGCCGGCATGGTTCGGCGTGGGCTTTGCGATAGAAGAATATCTGATGAAACCCGGCGCGCTGGAGCTACTGCAAACCATGGCTCGCGAGTTTCCGCTGTTCATTGACCTGGTGCGCAACGTGGAGATGGCGCTGGGCAAGGTGGACCTGGCCACGGCGCGGCTTTATTCGTCGCTGGTTAGGGACGCAAAGCTCCGCGAGCGCGTCTACGACCTGTTCGATGCCGAATTTCACCGCACCGTGCGCGCCGTTCTTGCCGTCACGCGCCAGACCGAACTGCTGCAGGCCAATCAGGTGCTGGCGCACTCCATTCGGCTGCGCAATCCGTATGTCGATCCCATGCACCTGATCCAGGTGGACATGCTGCGCCGCAAACGCGCGGGCGAAGACACGCCCGAAATCAACCGCGCCATCGCCGCAACCATCAGCGGCATCTCAGCCGGGCTTCGCAATACAGGCTGAGGTCCGCATCGATCTCAACACTCCCGCCCTGCGCGTTTACCAATGCAAGGTCAAATGCACTGCGACGTGCAGCGCCACCACCAGCGCTGTGGCCAATATGCCAGCCGCCACCGGCCCTTTTTTTCGCCAAAGCATCACGGTGGCCGCCACAAAGATCGCCTCCGGTATGGCCATCACCGCCAACCAGTATGCCCAGGGAGAGTGGTCGAGCCCCGGAAACACGAGGCCGGCGATGCGCAGCGTTGCCAGTGCGCACCCCACCAGGGCCAATGCAGAGAGCATTCCCAATCCAACTCCAAGCGCTTTCTTTCCCTTGTTGTTCATCCTTCCCTCCATTGTTTTGTTTTTGAACCACAGTCGCCAAACGCTCGCGGCGCGCCGCAGAATCGCCGTTGTGCTTCCAATCGCCCAGAACAGCGCCGCCCAGTCTCCTTCAATAAAGTCGAGCTCGCGCAGCATGGCGCTGGCCCAGTCACGGCTGTCGTCCGGCGCGTGGCGTAGCACGGCACTGAGCAGCTTGACGGCAAGCCTCCGGGGCGCGCCCATTAGTAAAACAACCAGCCCTTCATCCGATTCAGCGCCACTTGTTGCCCAATCGATCCCGCGGTCCCGGCGGCCGCATTCGCTCGCGCGAACCGCAATCCATCCGGCGTAAACCGGTACATATGGCGCGGAGGTTTGCCCGGCTCGCCCGGCTCCCACATGGTTTCAAGCAGGCTTCGCTCGGCCAGCCGCATGAGAATGGGATAAAGTGTGCCGGACTTCAGCCCCGTGTTGCGGCTGATGTCGTATCCATACTTCCAATCCGCCGGTTGCTCGAGAAAGGCATCCAGAATCAGAACAGTTTGCGGGGATAGTCGCAGCTTCATGCTCCAAACTCTACATATGTAGAGTTTGGTTGTCAACTATTGTCTGAGTAATATTTTTCCCAGAATCCATGCGGTTGCTCCGGGAAGTTTCCCTTGCCAGATTCCGCGCGCAGGGTCTACGCTGTGGGTATGCGTCGATGTCGCTAACACCGTCCTGGTGCCAGCTCCGATGCGGACGTGCGCCCCAAACCCGCGCGTTCTTGCTCGTCTGACAGCGATCCCACCACCCCAAATTTCGAAACGAAGGACCAGGGCTGCATGCCTTGGGAAGAGGAGATGATTATGGCGCGCATTGCCGCGGACGTAACTGAAATTATTGGCCGTACGCCGCTGGTGCGGCTCAACCGCGTGGCGGCTGGCCTGCCCGCTACCGTGGTTGCCAAGCTGGAGAGCCAGAACCCAGCCTCAAGCGTTAAGGACCGCATTGGCCTGGCGCTGATTGAGGCTGCCGAAAAGGCCGGCAAGATCAAGCCGGGCGAGACGGTGTTGATTGAGCCCACCAGCGGCAACACCGGCATCGCGCTGGCCTTTATCGCCGCCGTCAAAGGCTATCGGCTCATTCTCACCATGCCTGAGACCATGAGCCTGGAGCGGCGCACGGTGCTGCTCGCGTTTGGCGCGGAGATCGTGCTCACGCCCGGCCCCAACGGCATGAAAGGCGCCATCGCCAAGGCGGATGAGATCCTGGCCAAAACGCCGAATGGCTACATCCTGCAGCAGTTCAACAACCCCGCAAACCCGGCCATCCATTACGCCACCACCGGGCCGGAGATCTGGAACGATACCGACGGCAAGGTGGACATTCTCATCTCCGGGGTGGGCACGGGCGGCACCATTACGGGCGTGAGCAAATACATCAAGGAGCGCAAGCCGGGCTTTAAGGCGATTGCGGTCGAGCCCACCGACAGCCCCGTGCTTTCCGGAGGCAAGCCCGGCCCGCACAAGATTCAGGGCATCGGCGCGGGCTTTGTGCCCGGCGTGCTGGATACCGGCCTGGTCGATGAGGTTGTCCAGGTGACCAACGACGAATCGATCGCAGCCGCACGACGGCTGCCCCTCGAAGAGGGTCTCTTTGTTGGCATCTCCTCGGGGGCAGCCTTGGCCGCGGCTTTGAAGGTTGCCGCACGGCCCGAGAATGCAGGCAAGCTGATCGTGGTGGTGCTGCCGGACTTCGGCGAGCGTTATCTCTCCAGCGTGCTCTTTGAGCCGCTGCGCCAACAGGCCCTGGCTCTGCCCACCGAAGCGATTGCCGTGTAATCCACTCTTGTGACCGGCGGAATAAATTTTGTTTCGCCGGTTCCCGGCATTTTTTGGATTCGTGTACGCCATGTCAATGTTTGCCCGCATCCGCGAAGACATCCACTCCGTCAGGGAGCGCGACCCGGCTGCGCGTTCCCGGCTCGAAATCCTGCTTTGCTATCCGGGGCTTTGGGCGGTCTGGATTCACCGCATCTCGCATGCGCTTTGGCGCGTCAAACTGCGGCTGCCTGCGCGCATGCTTTCGCAGGTCGCCCGCTTTTATACCGGTGTCGATATTCACCCCGGCGCGCTGCTGGGCCGGCGGCTGTTCATTGACCACGCCATGGGCGTAGTGATCGGCGAAACCGCCATCGTGGGCAGCGACGTAACGCTCTACCAGGGCGTGACGCTGGGCGGAACCGGCAAAGGCCACGGCAAGCGGCACCCTACCGTTTGCGACGGCGTCTTCATAGGCAACAATGCCAACGTGCTGGGCAACATTACCATCGGCGCGAACTCGCGCGTGGGCGCCGGCTCCGTCGTTTTGTCCGATGTGCCCCCCAACTCGACCGTCGTCGGGGTTCCGGCGCACATTGTCTATCGCAACGGTCAGCGTGTGCTCATCACCGATCCGCACGACGTGAAAGATCCGCTCTCCGACGCGCTCATCGCGCTCTCTGCCCGCGTGGAAGAAGTTGAAAAGCGGCTGGGTGGCGAGGCGCAGGCAGCCGAACCCTTTGCCGCCGAAGAAGCGGAGCGCAGCGCATACCGTGAGGATCTGGAGCGGCTGCAGGAATATGTTTCGATGGGCGAAGGCATCTGAGCTTCACAGCCCTCCGTCCACCAGTCATCCCGCATCACTCCCTGACAAGCGTTCCGACAGCTTGCGCGAAGGGCTGTTGGCGTCAGTCAATAGTCATTTCCGGACTGCCCGTCACTCAGGACTACCGCTAGGCTAGGTGCTCCCTGCTGGAGTGAGGTCCGCTCCGGTACAGCTAGGATCAGGTTCCGAAGGCGCGGAAAGCATCAAATATCCGTCCTTCAGTTCGCGGACATGGAAATAGCGACTAGCAAGGGGCGTTGAATCTCCCCCAGGCTTTCCTGGCACGATCTTTTCCAGCGTTGAATTGATTTGAACCTGAAATGTGCCGGGAACCGCGCACGCTCGAACCGGCCCAAGACCGTGACTGACAAACTGGTCATCGTTTGGCTTGACTGGCGGGTCGAATTGGTCATGAACCGTTTGCAGAGTAGCAACAGCCCGAGCGACAGAAAGCTCCCGCGATTCGGACCACGGTGCGGAGAGCCACTCTTCCACGAAGCCGCGGGCATTCCTTCCAATCGGCCTCACCCGATGCACCGAATCACTGCCGTCGACGCTATACCGATAAATCACGCGGCGTTCGAAACAACTGGCAGGATCAAAAACCATACAGTCGGCGTTCAAACGCAATTCAAACGTATTTCCTATAGATTTGATCCGCGGGTCGAAGCCACCGCGGGAATAACCTCTCTCAGTATGCCAAAGCAATCGAGGCGAAGCTGCATCTGAGCTGGGGGAAAGCAGATCAATTTTGAAACCACTGTAGCGCGACGTGCACCACGGCGTACCGTGCGCGACAACAACACGCCATTTTTTATCCTCGTTTTCCAACGCCGACGAGCCAGGAAGAACAGCGGATACAAAGAAATCGCCGAAGGCATCCGAAATCGATTTCAGTGGCGGCGATTGCCAGCGGAGCTTCTCCGTCCAGACTCCATCATGAAGTTCATAAGCCAAGAGCATACTATCGGTTCCACATTCGATATTGGTCGAATACTGGATTGCAATAACCCCAGCAACACCTGATGGGCGACTTACCTGAACCCGTAGATTATGTCCATACGATCCAAATATCTCGTCGTAGCGATGATCATCCTTGGAGATTACTGTCTTGTCAGCGGGTTCCGGTGCATTTGCGTGGAGCGCCTGAGCTAGACTTTTCTGCAATTCGGTTGGGTCTACGGATGGTCTTGCACAGGCGAGCGCAGCGTCCGAAGTACGGCTTAAGGCGTCCTTGAGCTGAGTAATCTTGTCTGCAACGGCGGGGGGGACCTCATCGTCCATCTCGCCCACTTTAGCTTGCCCAAGTTCCTGCCGGAGAGTTGAAACACGAGCGGCAGCCTGTGAAAGAGTACTGAGAGAGCAATGGTTTTGAGCGCAACAGTGAGCTGCGAAGAGCATGATCAATATGCAAAGCAGGCGCCTCATACGGGCAATTGTATCGCCCGTGTCGCCAAGAGGAATTCTCGATTGGGGCAAAATCGCCTTTGCTTGAATTAATTCGAAAAACCAGCTGCCCTGAACAAGCCACCTCGTCCCCATGGGCGAAGGCATCTAAGCTTTCCGTGCGCTCCCCCGGTGCTACAGTGGTTTGGTTCCACTTTATTGCCGGGGTCCGTTTCCTTGCCGGGTTTTCGTCTGCTGCTCGTGGTCCTGCTTGCGCTTCCGGTCGCCGCCCATGCCGCGTCGCGGGTGCAGGCCGCGCCGGTTCCCGCGGAGATGCGCTCCACGGCGTTTACGGTCACGGTCAATGGGCAGGCCGTGGACGTGGCCCACGCCGCGTCGAGCTACGAATTTATCAGCTTTGACATCACAGGCCCTGTAGACATAGCCATCACCGCTGTCGAGCCTGGCTTTTGGGATCGAGGTGTCGATATCCAGCCGTGGCGGCTGGGTTTGCGGCCTATTCGCCAAGGCCAGACGATCCGCTTTCGTTTGGCGGGGCCGGCCAAACTCTCCATCGCGCGGCCCGGCGACTTTCTCAACCATGCCAAAATGCTGTTTCTGTTTGCGGGCACGCCGCCGCCCCCTCCGCCGTCCTCGGGTCCTCACCTGCAGATTATTCCCGCGGGCATCCACCGCCAGAGCCTGAACCCCAAAAGCGGAGAGACCATCTATCTCGCGCCAGGCGCCTTCATCTTCGGCAGCCTCAACCTGTGGAACGTGGCAAACGTGAAGGTGTTGGGCCGCGGGACGATTGTTTACGATGGCTCGCAAGACCCCACCACCGACGAGGGATGGATGCAGAATCCCGACTGGCACTGCATTGGCGCGCTCAATGCCAGGAACGTGGAGATCGACGGATTAACCTGCATTGTGCGCTCCCGCACCTGGTCGATCCAGATGAAAGATTCTTTCGGATTTACATATGACGATCTGCGCGTGATCGGCGGCAATCCCGGCAACGCCAACCAGGACGGCATGGACTGGCTGGGCGGCGGCAACGCCACGGTGCGCGACTCCTTCCTGCGCGCGTCGGACGATGTGTTTGCCATGCAGGGCAACTGGGACGGCTACACGGACGAAGAGTTGCTGCGCCCTGGGCGCGAAGTGCAGAACATCGTGATCGAGCACAGCCAGCTTTCCACCAGCATCTCGAATATCGTGCGCGCCGGATGGCCGCGTAAGATCTTCAACTCGCGCAACTTTACGCTGCGGGATTCCGACATTCTGCATGGAGGCATCGGCGCGTGCGGCCAGACCTTCGGCCTGTTCGGCTTCTGGGGTGCGGATGGCGCCAAGGGCGACCACTCCAACTACACGTTTGAGAATCTGTTCCTCGACAACTGGTACTCGCTGGCGCAGATGGAGCAGGAAGAGCCGGCGCTGCACGGATTCACGTTTCGCAATATCTGGGCGCTCGATCAGCCGCCACTCGCCACTTCCACCATCACGGGACACGTGACAGACGTGACTTTCGACAATGTGAAGTACGGCCAACGCGTCGCCGCCGCGGACGCGGATCTGCCGCTGGCGGTTTCCGGCGGCGCGCAGCCGGCTCGCTTTGCGGGAAACCGAGAACCCGTCGCGAGATTCAGCGTCGACCCTCCGGTCTTCGCGCCCGGCGAGATCGTTACCTTCACCGCGCTGGCTTCTCCCAAGGCCCGCTATACCTGGCTCTTTGGCGATGGCACACAGGCGCACGGCCGGCGCGTGCAGCATCGCTTCCCAGACGCCGAGGGCACCGAGCTCGATGGGGCGACCAACGGCGCCGGGCGCTTCAGGATTCTCCTTCACGTCGAAAACAAGCAAAGCGGGCAGGACTCGACCGATCAGGACTGGGCAAGTCAGGGCGTGGTGGCCGTGGCCCGTTGGCACGACGATGAGTATGCGTCCAACCCAACCGTACCCGGCCTGACCTGGCAGATCTACCCTGGCTCATGGACCGAACTGCCCAACCTGGCAGCTGAGCACTCGGTCTTCAGCGGCGCGTCGCTCAGCCTCTACGCCGACCCGCAGGGCTTCACACATTATGCGGCCGCGTGGGACGGCCTCATCGACATTCCGGCCGATGGCGGCTACACGTTTTACCTGTTGGCCCGCGATGGCGCGCGGCTGGTGATCGACGGTGTGGAGGTGGCCAAAACCGGACCGCCGTTTGCGCAGGTTTGCGAGACACCCGGAAATGCCATGCGTTACGATCTCGGATCGCTGGGCCTGCGCGCGGGGAAACACACGTTTCATTTGGAAGGCTTGCACTCGGCCAGCCAGGGCTCGCCGCGGCTGCTTTGGGAAGGCCCCGGACTGCCGCTGACCGATGTGCCACGGGAAGCCTATAGCCATCTGCGGCAAGATTTTGTAAAACAGGTGGCAGGGAACCGATCCAAGCCCTTGCTGCAAAGCACGTTCAAGGATGGCTCAATCGGCAAATTCTAAGTTGGGAGGTTGATAATGCGGCGAACATTTCTTTTCGCTCTGGTACTCTTCGGAATGCCAGCGGCTGCTCTCGGCCAGGCAGCTCAATCGGAATCGCAAACCCTGCAGGCTCTTTTGTTGGAAGTCCACGAGCTTCGCCAGGAGTTGCGGAGTTCGCTCGCAAGAATGCAAAGTGGCCAGATTTTGTTGTCCCGGCTGCAAGCGCAGCAACAGGTTGTCACGCGTGCATCGGAGCGCCTAGACTCTGCCCGCTCGAATCTAGCCGGTGCGCAAGACCACCAGAAGCGTGTAGCCATGGACGTCAAACGATTTGAGGATACGCTAAGCGACGAAGATAATCTGTCGAAGCAGAAGACAGACCAGGATCAACTCAGCCGTCTCAAACCCGAACTCGAAAGGTCGACGGACAGTGCACAGCAATTTCAAGCGACGGTCCTCGGTTGCGAGCAGCAGCTGCGAAGCGAGCAGGATAAATTGAGTGCGCTCGACAGCCAATTGGATGAACTAGTCAAAAGCCTGCGCAACCCCAGCGCGCAATAGGGACGCCGCAAACTGTCAGCCGTTAACTGTTCTACTTCGGCAATTGCGTCACATCCCAGCCGCCGCCGAGCGATCGAACCAGCCCGACGCTATCGACAAACTGCCGCGTCTGCACATTGATGGCGGTCTGCTGGTTCTGGATCAGTGTGGCCTCGGTGGTGAGCACTTCTAGATAGCTGGCGACGCCGCCCTTGAAACGACGATCGGAAATATCGTAGGAATGCTGCGCCGAGTCCACCGCTTTTCGCTCCGCGACGGCCTCCTGCTCGAGAATCCGCAAGCCGGAGAGCTGGTCTTCCACGTCCTCGAAGGCCAGGAAGATGACACCCTTGAAGCCTGCAACCTGCGCTTCGTAGTCGTGTTTGGCCTGGTCGGTCAGGGCGTGACGCTGGCCGGCGTCGAAGAGAAGTTCGGTGGCCTGCGCGCCCAGCGACCACAGAGCGCTTGGCCCCTGAATCCACGTTCCGCCGTGTGTGCTTTCAAACCCGCCCTGGCCGGTCAAATCGATGGTGGGATAGAAAGCGCTGACCGCGATGCCGATCTGCGCGTTGGCCGCCGCAGTGCGGCGCTCAGCCGCCGCAATGTCCGGTCGCCGCTCCAGCAGTTGCGACGGAATCCCGAGAGGGATGTTGGGCAGTTGCAAATCGAGCGGAGAAAACGGAATGCTGAAATCGGGCAGCTTGTAGTCGGCGATGGTGCCCACCGCGTGCTCAAACTGCGCGCGCGCCACGCCCACATCCACCAGTTGCGCGCGCGTGGTTTCCAGTTGCGTCCTGGCCAGGGCCACATCGGCTTCGGTATCCACTCCGCCCTTGAGCAGTCGCTCGGCCAGGTCGAGCTGGCCCTCCAGAATCGTAATCGTCTCTTTCAGCAGCTTGGCCTGCGCGTCCAGTCCGCGCAATTGGAAGTAGTCCGCGGCCATGGTTGCCTGCAGGCTCAGATCCACGTTGACCATATCCGCCGCGCTGGCCTGCGCATTCTCGTGCGCAGCTTCCACTGTGCGCCGGATGCGGCCCCAGAAGTCCGGCTCCCAGCTTCCGCTGCCTTCAAACGTAAGGTCGTTGTAGCTGCTGGGGGTGGCGGCGCCGGTGAGCGGCCGGTTCTTCGACAACCTCTCATGCGTGAAAGAAGTTCCGGCCGACAGCCTGGGATAGAGCGCCGAGCGCGCCGACTTTACCTGGTCCTGCGCCGCCAGGTAGGTATCCAGCGCCTGGCGCAGCGCCTGGTTATAGGGCGCAATGCGCTCCTCAAGCTTGTTCAGTTGCGGGTCCTGGTAGATCTCCCACCACTTGCCCTTGAGCATTCCGTCCGACGGAGTGGCCGGTTGCCAGCCGCCGCCGGCCGGATTCGGCGGCGGTACCTGAACCGTGGATGCGCCGGCTTCCTTATAGACCGGGGGCGCGGTGTAGCTGGGGCGCGTGTAGTTCGGCCCCACCGGCTTGCAACCGGCGAGCAGCCCGAGGCCGAGCAAAGCGGCAAGCGACGCCGCAAGGCGGCCACGACGGCGGGCTGATTCGTGAGGAAGCGCCCGCATCGCTACTTGCCTCCAGCATCGGACTTGTTACCGGGGTTCTCCAAACGCACCTTCTCGCCGTCAATCAGCGCGTCGGGCGGATCCTGGATCACCTGGTCGCCATCGTTCAGTCCGCTTACGATCTGCACGTCGGCTCCATCGTCTTCGCCAATCACCACCGGCACCAGGTGCGCCGTGTTTCCGTCGACGACGGTGCCCACGCGCAACCCCTCTCTGCGGAAGAGCAGCGCCGCCGCCGGCACGATGAAAGTCCGCGTCGTTACCGGCGTGTCGAAGTGAACCTGAGCCAGAGAACCAGGCAGCAGTTCGCCGGCGCGATTGTCCACGTCGATCTCCACCAGCAGCGTGCGGCTGGTCGGATCGATGGCGTTCGCCGTCCTTACCAGCGTTCCCTGGTAGGTTTTGCCCGCGTGCTCGGCAAAAGTCACGTCGATCTTCTGCCCCCGCTTCAGGTTCGCCGAATAGATTTGCGGGACGCTCGCATAGACGCGCAGCGTTTGAACGGCCTGCATGTGGAAGAGTTCCGTTCCCGCGCCCTGGTTGATCAGCTGCCCGGTATCGATGTTGCGGGCGGTCACGACCCCATCAAACGGCGCATAAATTTTCTCGAACGACTGCAACGCACGCAGTTGCTGCACATTTGCCTGCGCCGTCTTGACCGCCGCCGCCGCCGCCGCCGCCTGGTTTACAAACGTATCCGTGTCCTGATGCGAGACCGCGTCGGACTTCACCAGGCCGGTGTAGCGATCGGCCTGGATGCGCGCCAGGTTGGCGGTGGCCTGGGCGCTCGCCAGTTGGGACTCGGCCTGACTCACCTGCTGGTCCAGTTCCGGAGTCGCAATCTCGGCCAGCAGAGCGTCCTTCTTCACCCTTGCGCCAATATCGAAGTACCACTTGGTCAGATAGCCAGAAGTGCGCGCGTAGATGGGCGAATCGGTGTAGGCGGTTACGTTGCCGGGCAACACGAAGCTGTTCACTGGCGCACCGCGCTTTGGAACCGCGGTAGTCACCGAGGGCGCGGCCAGTTCATCGGTGCGCTTTGCCAACACGGTGTTGGCAGACCTGCGGCTCAATAAGCCCCAGCCCGCCAGCAATGCGGCCACCAGGAAAAGAATCACCACGCCCGCCAGCGCCTTGCTGCCTGAGATCGCCTTCTGCTCCGGCGCTGCTTCGTGGTCGTGTCCGCCCTGTGGGGCTCCGTGGCCGGCTTGCGGCGTTTCATGCGTGTTGGGTTTGTTTTCGTTGGTCATGTTGAAAGCTACTCCGAAAGCTGGTCAAATTCGTCGATGGTTCCGGCCCGCGCCGTGCTATGCGCCGTCCTGCTTCGGCCCTCAAGCCAGCCATGGACGACGGAAAAAAATGTGGGAACAAAAAATAGCGTAGCCACGGTGGCCAAAAGCAGTCCGCCGATCACGGCGCGACCCAGCGGCGCGTTCTGCTCGCCGCCGTCGCCCAGGCCCAGCGACATGGGAATCATGCCGATGATCATGGCCAGTGCGGTCATCACCACCGGGCGCAGCCGGACAAAGCCCGCGTTCAGCGCCGCCCGCCGCGCATCGCCCACCAGGGTCTCCAACTGCTCGCGGGCAAACGTGACCACCAGAATCGAGTTCGACGTGGCCACGCCCATGCACATGATGGCGCCGGTGAGCGCCGGAACGCTGAGCCGCGTGTTGGTGAGAAACAGGAACCAGGCGATGCCCGCCAGCGCCGCCGGCAGCGCCGAGATAATCAGAAACGGATCAAGCCAGGATTGGAAGTTGACCACGATGAGCAGGTACACAAGCAGAATGGAGAACGCGAGGCCGCCCAACAAACCAAAATAGGACTTCCGCATCGTCTCGCTCTGCCCGCGCAGGATGATGTGCGAGCCGCGCGGAACCTCGCCGTTCTTCTCATGCCGGGCAATGATCCTGTCCATCTCCCGCGTCACGCTGCCCAGGTCGGTTCCATCCACGTTGGTGTAGATATCCAGCACCGGCTGCACGTCAAAGTGGCTCACTTCGCCCAGCTCGGTTCCGGGCACGATGGTCGACAGGTTGCCCAGTATCTGTTCCGGCGCCGGCGCGCCCGGCGCACCGGTTGACGCTGTTCCTGGAGCGGCCGCGGGAGCAGCGCCCGGAGCGGAGGCTATGTTGGCTTGCGGCGTGGCAGGCGCAGCCGCTGTCACAGGCAGGCTCTGCAGGTCGGAGACAGACTCGATCAGGTATTGCGGCGCTTGCACGGCCACGTTGTAACTCACTCCGTTACTGGGATCGAGATAAAAGCTCGGCGTGGTCTGGAAGCTGCCGCTGAGCGCCACCAGCAGGCTCTGCGCCACATTCTGCTGCGTCAGCCCGATCGCCTGGGCGCGCGTGCGGTCCACATTCACCGTCCAGTTGGGAAGATCGAAGGGTTGCTGGATGCGCGCATCGGCCGCGCCCGGAACATAGCGCACCTCATTCAGCATGCGCTCCGCAAGCGCGCGATTGCCATAGAGATTCGGACCCACAACCTGGATGTCGATCGGCGCGGAGAGGCCGAAGTTAAGAATCTGGGTCACAATGTCCACCGGCAGCAAATAGAACAGAACGCCGGGGTACTCGCGGGGCAGCTCCTTGCGCAGCTTCTCCACATAGTCCTGGGTGGGATGGTGATCCTCGGTCAACTGCACCTGAATATCAGCGTCGGCGGGTCCAATGGGCGCCGAGGTCGAGTAGGACAGGTTCAATCCCGAATACGGCAGGCCAATGTTATCCACAATCGTGACCAGTTCTTTCGCTGGAATCTGGCCGCGAATCGATTGGTCGATGCGGTCGCACAGCGCAGCCGTCTCTTCAATGCGCGTACCGGTGCGGGCGCGGACGTGAATCTTGAACTGGCCGGAGTCCACGGCGGGAAAAAAATCCTGCCCCAACGGCGGAGTCAGCAGCCCCACGGAGCCCAAGGCAAACAGCGTGAACAGAACCAAAAAAACACGCGCGTTGTCCACGCAGAGCGTCAGCAGGCGCAGGTAGCCCAGGCGCATCCTGGAGAAACCCGACTCGAAGCCGAGTTGAAAGTGAACCAGCGGATTGCGGCTGACTCGCTTCTTATGGATTTCCGCGTCGTCGTGCTCTTTGAGCAGATACTTGGCCATGGTGGGCACCACCGTGCGGCTCAGCAGGTAGCTGGCCAGCATCGCGAACACCACTGCCTCCGCCATGGGCACAAACAGATAGCGCGCCACTCCGCTCAAAAAGAACATGGGCACAAACACAATGCAGATGGACAGGGTTGAGACCAGCGCGGGCGTGGCAATTTGCGCAGCGCCGTCCAGAATCGCCTGCTCAATCTCCTTGCCCGACTCCAGGTTGCGATTGATGTTCTCGATCTCCACGGTCGCATCGTCCACCAGAATGCCGACGGCCAGTGCCAGGCCGCCCAGGGTCATGATGTTGATCGTCTCCTTAAGCACGTAGAGCATGATGAGCGAGCAGAGAATCGACAGTGGAATCGAGACCGCGATAATCACCGTCGAGCGCCAACTGCCCAGGAACACCAGGATCATGATGGCCGTCAGGCAGGCGGCAACGAGGGCTTCCCGCACCACGCCGTTGATGGCGCCGCGCACGAATATCGACTGGTCGGAGAGTGCGTTGATTTTCAATTGCGGCGGCAACTGCCCCCTCATGCCCGCAATTTTGTCTTGCACCCCCTTGATGATGTCCAGCGTGGAAGACGAGCCGGTTTTCATGATGCTCATCAGGATGGCGCGCCGGCCGTCCACGCGCACAATGTTGGTTTGGGGCGGGTTGCCGTCGCGCACGTGGGCTACGTCGCGGACGTAGATCACCGCGCCGTTCACCGCTCTGATGGGAAGGTCGTTCAGGCGATCCACAACCGAAGGCGCCGAGTTGGTCTCCACCGCATACTCAAAGCGGTCCACCTTCATGGTGCCTGATGGGACAATGAGGTTCTGCGCGGCGACGGCGTTGACCACATCGATCGGCGAAAGCCCCTTGGCCTGCAGCGCGTGCGGGTCGATGTCCACCTGGATCTGGCGTTGCTTGCCGCCGTAGGGGTAAGGCGTCTGCGCGCCCTCGATGGTGGCCAGCTGGGTGCGGATATTGTTGGTCGCCAGGTCGTTGAGTTGCTGCTCATCCAGACCTTCTCCCGAAAGTCCCAGTTGAAGCACCGGCACGCTGGAGGCGTTGTACTGGATGATGAAGGGCGGCGTGGTGCCCGGCGGAAGGCTGCGCAACTGAACCTGGCTGATCGACGTGACCTGCGCCACGGCGCTGCCGATGTTCACGTGCGGCTGGAAAAAGATCTTGATGACCGCGATCCCGTTCAGCGACTGGGACTCGATGTGCTCAATGTCGTTGACCGTGGTGGTCATGCCCCGCTCGCTGTTGAAGACGATGCGGGTGGACATCTCCTGTGCCGACAGGCCGGCGTACTGCCATACTACTGTCACCACGGGAATGTCGATATTCGGAAAGATATCCGTCGGCATCGACAGGATGCTGAAGACGCCAAGAATCAAAATCAAAAACGCAAAGACGGCAAAGGTATAAGGCCGCCGAAGCGCGAGCCGGACAATCCACATCATAGGGCGGGTACTCGCTCCTGAGCTGGGTTGGTGTGAATAGCTTTGCGCCTGACCGGATTTCCCTTTTGCAAGATCGAGAACGGGTTAGCCAGAACACCGATCTGGCCTCAAAAGGCTCACCGGATTGGTGGGCCTGGCGGCATGGCCGCCCAGACCCAATTCAACCTACAGTTGAACTTATAATGGTAGCCGAAGTAGACTGGTAAACGCTCAAGCCCGAACAAAAGAGACTTCTCTACGTATAGACGTCCAAAACGGCGGCAAGGATGCAATTTCACCACCGGCGGATGTCGCGCCCCTTCGTCGGCAACCGAGTGAAGGCCGACCTGCAATCTACTTCAATCAAAATGGCATATAAGGTCATGAGATTAACGCCCCGGCCCTATCGTAGGCCAAACTGAACGAGGCCGGCAAGCAAGGGCTTTTGGCGTCCCGGGAAATCTTTCGCGGTTGCCAGCGGATTGATGTATCGTCGAAATTATCCCGAATGAGCATTCGAACGGGACTGCTCCCTTCGACCAATCAGCCTGAGAGCTGTTTTACGATTCGGCATTATGCCGGACCCGCCTTTGTTTTTGAGGCGTTGCGCTCAGTGTCAATGCGGTCCGTGGGAATCAATTGAAGAGCGAGGGCACACCCATGACCCGGTCCGACGCAGCAACTGACGCCAGTCTTGTCTTGACGCTGGAAGAAATCACAAACCTCGCGGCGGATGGCGGCAAGCCGGCCGATACCCTGATGAATGTTGTGGCCTTGATCGCCACGCGCTTCAGAACGGATGTTTGCTCCGCCTACCTGCTTGAGCCGGATCGATCGAACCTTGTTTTAGCGGCGACTCTCGGCCTTCATCCGCGCTGCATTGGCACGTTGCGCATGCCCCTGAATGAGGGCCTCGCCGGCCTGGTGGCGGAACAGGTGCTGCCGGTGGCGGTCGATGACGTCAAAACTCATCCCCGCTTCAAATACTTCAAGGAGTCGGGAGAAGAGGAGTATCACTCGTTCCTGGGCGTGCCGCTCATCGACCGGGGAATTTTGCAGGGCGTTCTCATCGTTCAAACCAAGGACCCTCGGACCTTTCGCGAGGATGAAATCCGCATGCTGGCGGAGGCCGCCAATCAGGTGGCGCCGGTGGTGAGCGAGGCCCGCACGCTTGACCGCTTCATTGGCCCGGCGCAGGAGCGCCTCTGGTCGCTGGCGCGCAACATCTGGTGGAGTTGGGACCACGACTGCGTCAGCTTGTTTCGCGATTTGAACCCGAAGCGCTGGCGGCAACTGAATCAGAATCCAATCTCGCTGCTCAACGAGATTCCTTTGGGTGAGATCGAGCGCCGCGCGACGGAACTGGTTTTGCATAGCCGCATCAACTACGTCTACCGCCGCCAGCAGGAGTATCTGCACGCCGACCGCACCTGGGGCGCGGCGAATGCGGGCGTGCTGCGACCTCATCCAGTGGCATATTTTTCCGCGGAGTTCGGGCTGCACGAGTCTGTCCCTATTTATTCCGGCGGCCTCGGCGTGTTGGCGGGAGACCACATCAAGAGCGCATCCGACCTGGATATTCCGCTGATCGGGATCGGCTTGTTTTATGGGCAGGGATATTTTCTGCAGCGCCTGGACCAAAGTGGATGGCAGCGGGAAGTGTACCTGCAAACCGACGTGAACCAGTTGCCCATGCAGCCTGCCATCGGCCAGAACGGAGAGCCTGTGGTGGTGGAAATTCAAACCCGCGGCGGCCCGATCCGCGCCAAGGTCTGGCGGCTCAAGGTGGGTCGTTGCGACCTGCTGCTGCTGGACTCGAACGTGCCCGGCAACGCGCCCGAGGATCGCGAGCTGACCTCTCGCCTGTATGGCGGCGACGGACGCACACGGATCCGCCAGGAGCTGTTGCTGGGAATTGGCGGGTTTCGCGCTCTCAAGGCCATGGGCATCTCTCCCGGCGTGCTCCATCTCAATGAAGGGCACAGCGGATTTGCGGTCTTCGAGGCGATTCGCAATCGCATGCAGGAAGAAGGCCTGGACTTCAACGCCGCCGCGAGTCAGATTCCGCGGGAAGTGATCTTTACCACGCACACGCCGGTGCCCGCCGGCCACGACCGCTTTAATTCGGACCTGATTGAAGAGCACCTCGGTCCGCTGCGCGATCAACTGGGAATTTCGCAGGAGAATCTCATGGGCTTTGGCCGCGAGTATCCCACCGACCAGGGAGAACAATTCTGCATGACGGTGCTCGGGCTGAAGCTTTCGCGCCGCGCCAACGCCGTGTCATCGTTGCACGGCGAGGTCTCCAGGGCGATGTGGAAGTGCCTTTTCCCGGGAAAGCCTGAGGATGCTGTGCCGATCGGCCACATCACCAATGGCGTTCACGTTCCATCGTGGCTGGCGCCGCAGATGGGCCGCTTGTACGATCGCCACCTGGGGGTGGGATGGCAGCACAACAGCGGCGCCGCGCGCACCTGGGAGGAGATCGAAAATGTGGACGACGGCGAGCTTTGGGAAACCCACCTGAGCCTCAAATCGCAACTCATCGATTTCGTTCGGCGTCGCGCGCGCGAGCAGGCTGAACGCCGCGCCGAGCCGCTGGAAACGTTGCAGGGACTCGGCAAGGTCCTCTCTCCCGACGCGCTGACCATAGGGTTTGCGCGGCGATTTGCCACGTACAAGCGAGCGAACCTGGTTCTGGCCGATATGGAGAGACTGGCGTCCATGGTCAACGATCCCAAGCGGCCGGTGCAATTCCTGTTTGCCGGCAAAGCCCACCCGCACGATGAACCGGGAAAGAGAGTTCTGCAGCAGATCGCAAAGATGATGCGCGACCGGAAATTCGCCGACAAGTTTGTCTTCATTGAAGACTATGACATCAATGTCGGCCGCTACCTGGTGCAAGGCGTCGATGTATGGCTCAACAACCCGCGCAGGCCGCTCGAGGCATCCGGCACCAGCGGACAAAAAGTTGTGCTCAACGGCGGCTTGAACCTGTCGGTGCTGGACGGATGGTGGGCCGAGGCTTACGACGGCCTCAACGGTTTCGCGATTGGCGGAGGCAGAACGCACTCGAATTTCGATGTGCACGATAGCCGCGACGGCGAAGATCTATACCGCGTTCTTCGCGACGAACTGATTCCGCTCTTCTATCAGCGCGATCGCGACGGCCTGCCCAGAGGCTGGATCAAACGAATGAAGCGCACGATTCGCACGCTGGGCTGGCGCTTCAACGCCGATCGCATGGTGATGGATTACACGCAGAAGTGTTACATTCCCGCGGCCGGCGGCACATCGAGCGAAATCAGGCAGCCGTCCTGAGGCCGACTCAGTCCGCGAATATCTCTTCGCGTACCTTGGCCGGCTCGGTCAGCTTCACGGGGTAGTAGGCGTTGCGGGTGTACTGCTTTGCCATTCGGTTGGTGTTGAAATACGAGCCGTTAAAGGCGATCGTATTGCGCATCAGCCGCGCCCACTTCTCCGGCGCATCCAGATAGAGCGGGACCACGGCAGTCTCCAGTTTCTTATAAAGCGAGGTGGCTTCCTCCGTGTCGTCGGCCCCGTCCTCAATCGCCCAGCCAGTGTAGCCCTCAATGCAACCCTCGATCCACCATCCGTCCAGGATCGACAAACTGGGGACGCCGTTCAGCGCGGCTTTCATGCCGCTGGTGCCTGAGGCTTCGTAAGGCCGCCGGGGCGTGTTCACCCAGACATCCACGCCGGCGGTGAGCAGCGCGCCCAGTTCCCAATTGTGATTTTCAAGATAGACAATCCGCAGCATGTCGTTCGAGAGCGTGGCCGCACTTTCGATCACCTGCTGGATCAGCGCCTTGCCGGGCTCGTCCTGCGGATGGGCTTTGCCAGCGTAGAGAATCTGCAAACCGCCCGCCGCCGTGGCGATCTCCGCCAGCCGCGCGGGATCGGTGAACAACAGGGTGGCTCGCTTGTAGGTGGCCACGCGGCGGGCAAAACCCAGCGTGAGCACCTTGGGATTGAGCACCAGGCCGGTGCGCGAGCCAACCTCAGCCAGCAGCGCCTCCTTGTTCCGGGCGTGCGCCGCAAGAATCTCCTTCTCCGGCAGGTCGATCGCATTGCGCAGATAAAGATTGTCGCGCCTCCAGGCGGAAAAGTTCGCATCCATCAACTGTTGGATGGGCTCGGAAACCCAGGTGGGCGCGTGCACGCCGTTGGTGATCGAGTCGATGGCAAACTCCGGAAACATGGCGCGGGACACTTTCGCATGTTGCATGGTCACGCCGTTGGCATAGCGCGAAAAGCGCAGCGCCAGCAGCGTCATGTTCAGCATGCCGTCGCGATAACAACCCAGCTTTTCCAGGCGCGCCGTCCGGTCGCCCCCGAGAATGCGAGTGGTTTGCTCATTGGAGAAGCGATCGTGGCCGGCGGGAACCGGCGTGTGGGTGGTGAAGACGCACTTCTTGCGCACCTGCTCGATATCAGACTCGGTGACTTGGCCAAGGGGTCCGCCGCCCAACTGGCTTTCCAGCAGCGCCAGCGTCAGCAGGGAAGCGTGTCCCTCGTTCATGTGATAGACATTCACTTGGTGCCCGAGCGCGCTGGCCATGCGCGCTCCGCCCATGCCCAGCACGATTTCCTGCTGCAACCGGTAGTTGGTGTCGCCGCCGTAGAGGTGATCTGTTAGTCCGCGATCCCATCCCGAGTTTCCATCCAGGTCCGTATCCAGCAGGTAGATCGGAACCACATGGCCGTAGCGGCCCACCAGGTCGTAGCGCCAGGCACGCACCGTTACGATGCGGTCTTCGACGGAGACGGTAATGCGCGCCGGCTCCTCGGCGCAGAAGTCGGAGGGATTCCACGGCTGAACGTCTTCGGTCTGCAAGCCCTTGCTGTCCAGATGCTGCTGGAAGTATCCCTTGCGATGCGAGAGCGTGAATGCCACCAGGGGCACGCCCAGGTCGGCGGCCGAGCGCAGCGTGTCTCCGGCAAGCACTCCCAGGCCCCCGGAGTAGGTGGGCATGCGAGGGTTGATCGCGATCTCCATCGAGAAGTACGCGACCAGGCCTGTGGGAGGGAAAGATTCGTAAGAATATGGCTTCGGCGCTGTCAGTTGCATGGTCTCTTTAGTTCTCCGCGTCGCCTGCCGCCAGGGAAGCGACGTTGCAGGAATTGGAAATCGCTAATGCCGAAGGGTAACGGAGCGCCCACCGAGTCTTGATCGTGACAAACATCTTTCGATTCTAACAAGGACCGCTTGGAAGAAGCCTTGGATATTCCGTTCGATGTCCACCGTTGGTCACGCCTCAAAAGGATTACCAATGGGTCACAACTGCCCATTCATGATTCGATGCAAAAACCGGGACTTTGCGGCGTATCTCTCCCCGGAACTTATCTCCACGCTTTGGCTTGAGGACGATTTGGCTGCCTTAGCTAAGCCGGTGAGCGCCCCCCGAAGCGCGGCAGATGTGAATCTGCGGAACGATCCCGGCCTGGGCCGTGTACCGGCGAGCCAGCGATTCGGCAAAAGCAGCTGCGTGGCTCTGCTCAACCAGATTGATGGTACAGCCGCCAAAGCCCCCGCCCGTCAGCCGCGCACCGATCAGCCCAGGCAAATCCTGCGCCAGGGCCACCATGGCGTCCGCCTCCGCGCAACTGGCCTCGAAGTCCTGGCTATAACTGGCATGCGCTTCGGCCATCAACCGGCCCAGCGCGGCCAGGTCGACCTTGATCAGCGCATCGGCGGCGGCCACCGTGCGCAGGTTTTCGGTAATCACGTGCCGGGCGCGCTTGAGTGAGTTGGGCGTCATTTCGTGTCCCCACTTCTCCAGGTCATCCACGGTGGCATCGCGGAGGAAGCGCACCCCTGGACGGTGGCCGGCAATCACCGCGCAGGCCGCCTCCACCTCGGCGCGGCGTTTGGTGTATTCACCGCCGGCATGTGCATGCTGCACCATCGTATTGGCTATGACCAGCGCTACGTTGGCCGGAATTGGCGCCAGCTTGAAAGTCAGGTCGCGGCAATCCAGCAGCAACGCATGATCCTTTGCGCCGTTGGCGGAGATGAACTGGTCCATGATGCCGCAGTTGGCGCCCACAAACTCGTTTTCCGACCGCTGGCAGAGGCGGGCGAGCGCCGGCCTCGTATAGCTGACCCCGATCAGCGATGTAACCGCCAGCGCGGTCGCCACCTCAAGAGCGGCCGAGCTGGACAGCCCTGAACCCAGTGGAACGTCGCTCCACAAGCTCAGGCTGAAAGCCGGTATCGCGTGGCCTTCGGCGGCCAGCACGGCAACCACGCCCAGCGGATAGTCGGTCCAGTGCTGGCTGGCCTTTGCCGGCAGCGGCGAAGCCTCAAAATGCCGCTCCTCGCCGTAATTTTCTGAGTACAGCGCGATCTTGCCGTCGCTGCGCGGCGAGATGCCGGCCAGCGTCGCAAAATCGATGGCCGCAGGCATCACGAACCCCTCGGCATAATCGGTATGCTCGCCGATCAGGTTCACGCGGCCCGGCGCGACAAAGATTGCGGGCTCCGCATGGAAGCGGGCAACGTGCATGGAACGGAAAACGGCAGGATCATGCATGTCCGGCGACACCCTCAAGCGGTTCAATCTCAACATCCATCGGCCAGCAGAAGGAATCGCCGGGAGCCAGCACGCGCGACCAAGGGCCTGTCTGCGCCAATGAATCCGCGCCCGCGGTCGACGGCTCCAGGGCGACGCACATCTGTTTCGGCCCCGGACGGGCGGGCCAGCCGCCGTAACAGATCCATAGCCCCAAGTAGGGCGTAGCGGCCGGGTCAAACCTTACTGTGATGCGCACGCCGGCTTTCGGTCGCTCTAGCGCACACCAGTTCTCCGAAGGGGCCAGTGCGCCCGCAAACAGTTTTTCAGCGGTGCCCGAGGAAGGAGGCTGAACCTCGCTCAGGTCGGTCTGGTGGCCGTTGGCGAGCGTGGCCATTGGCCAGGAAACGAGGTCACCGGTTCGTCCCAGGCGGTCGCCCCTGGAACTCTCCAGGCGCAGCTCTCGAAGAGAGTCCGGAAGCAAAATGCGGTCTCCCGCCTCCGCCGCAAACAACGGATGAGCGGACCAGGACCAGGGTGCCGCGTATGCGCCGGTATTCGTTACCTTGTAATCCAGGCGCAGTTTCCAGCCTTCTGCCGCTTCCGTCAATTTCACACTGCGCTCCAGCGCGAGCGGCAGAGAAAAGCAGTCTCCACGGAAGGTAGCGGAATCGGCGCTTCTGACCATGGGCTGCCAAACCACTCTCCACAAGTCGCCGTGATCGGGAATGGATGCATGGCCCGCAGCGATTTCCACCCGGCAACCGGACACGGAAGGCAGACACTCGTCCCAACCGCTGGCGTCGCCTTCATCGAAGGTCATAATCCGGTTGCGCTGGCCGTATGGGATGAGCGGGGTCTGTAGCAATTCAGAGTCGTTTACGCGCAGGGAGGCGATTTTCCCGCCCAGGTGGGGGAGGAAGGTCAGGGAACAGTTTCCCGCTTGGATGAGAACGTTTTCTTTTCCAGCCCTGGGCACAAGCGTCTCAGCCATTTTCCCTACACCCCCAATACATCCACGCAAGCCGCGGTCAATCGATCCCAAATCCGGTCCAGCCAAGCCTCATGCTCAGGCTTCATCAGCACGGAACGCAGGCAGGTCACGGATCCGGCAGCAACCCCCGTTGCCTCACCGTCCACCGGTCCAAACCATTTCACCGGCAATTCTACAAGGGCAAGATGCAAATCCCGCGCGGCGCAGGCATTAAAAATGTGTTGCGCCAGTTGCGAGGACCGTTCCCGAGTCTCCGCCTTCAGCTTCCACACCACAATATCCAGCTGCGGCGGACCCCAGGCCAGCGCCTGAAAGCGCCCCGTCTGCTCGTGGCGCAGTCGCTGGTCCAGCTCCAAAGCCGCGGCCCGGCCCTGGGCCAATCCGCGGGCGAATTCATCGCCCGGCACCAGGGGCAGAAGCTGCTGCGTGGCCCACAAAGCCACTGCAGCCGCCCCCGCGCGTGAGCACTCCAGGCTCACCTCACCCAGGTGCAGCTGATTGGAAGTGAAGTACGTGTAGGGGGACTCGTGTTTATAGATGCGCCCCACCCCAGGGTCGCGAAACAGCACGCAGCCGCATCCGTAGGGCTGCAACCCGTGCTTATGCGGATCGACCACGATGGAGTCAGCCTGGTCAACGGCAGCGTACGCCCGCCGTGCGAGTTCGTCCAAAGCCTCTGGAATCAACCGAAAATAGCCGCCATACGCTCCATCTACATGCACCCTGAACCCATACCGCTCGCGGAGCGCCAGCAACTCAGGCAACGGATCCACCGCGCCGATGGCCGTGGTGCCCAGCGTGACCACCACTGTTCCTATATCTCCCTTGCGCAGCTCGGTCTCCAGCGCCTCGAGACTCATGCGCCCGCTGCGGTCGGCCGGTATGCCCGTATAGTCCAGCTTGAGCACAGCGGAGATGCGTTGATGCGTGTAGTGCGCTTGCTCCGATCCGGCAATGCGCCGCCCCGGAGCCAACTGGCCGGCTACCCACAGCGCCTCCAGGTTGGCGATGGTGCCGCTGGAGGTGAGGTGGCCCAGAAAATCGCCCGCCCAGCCAAACATGCGGGCGATTTCGGCGACGGCCTCAATCTCCATCTCGGTGCTGGCGCGGCCGCCGTCGCGCGCATGATTGTTCGGGTTCACCGTCATGGCCAGCGCATAGGCTGCCCGCGCCACCGGATGCGGCGGCTTCAGCATCTGTCCCGCGTAAAGAGGGTGGAAATAGGGATAGTTGTCCCCCAGCCGGTGAGCGGTGGCAGCTAATACCTGGGCCATCGCCGCTGGATCGGCCGCGGATTCAAAAGCTGGAAGAGACCGGAACTCCGCCTCAAGCAGTTCGGTGGCGCGGGAAAGCAGGGCGGGGACTTGATCCTGGGGCATGACGACCTCTCACCGTATCACAGCCCGACGATAGTCAACGCTTTTGATTGCACTGCGGACCGGAATCACGTCAGGGGGCAAAACGGAAGAATTTCCGCATCGTTTTTTCTGGGAATGATACACTGTCGCTAGCGTTAGAGTTGAGTCGAGCGTGAGCAGCAAACTCGCCCAACCAAGCAGGATTCTGCCAGGGTTCGCTCCGATTCATCCAGCGCAATTCAATTCAGGAAACACGATTGAAATGGAACAAGGTACTGTGAAGTGGTTCAATGACGCGAAGGGCTTCGGCTTTATCTCGCGCCAGAACGGCGAAGATGTCTTTGTGCACTACTCTGCGATCAACTCCAGTGGTTTCAAGAGTCTGCAAGAGGGTCAAGCCGTGCAATTCAACGTGGTGAAGGGCCCCAAGGGATGGCAGGCCGCCGACGTGCAGCCGGTCTAAGCCTTGCAGGCAGGATTCCGGCAGAATCCAGCAAACACCAACGAGGGCTGGGAAGCAATTCCCAACCCTCGTTTGTTTCTGGACTGGCTTCTCACTAGCCGGTGGCTGGTTCAGCTTAAGCTCAGAGTTTGCGGATTTGTGCACAGACTGCGTTGGCCTCGACGCTCGTCCTGCGGAGACCGCTTCCACTCCGGGAAGAGATAGCCGCTTTGGGGGTGTGCCTCCGGGCCTTTCTGGTCGAGGTGGTGGTTGCATAAGGTCTTTTGAATCTCAGACAAGGCCGTGGCGCAGTCTGAACGTGGCTGCTGATCCCAAATCAACTCAAATCCCTGGCCACAGATGCAGCAATGAGTATCGGCATTCCAGGTTGTTCTCCTGAATCGGACTTCCATGCACAATCCTCCAAGGTAGCCGGAGTTCTCCAGTCTTACAGGTCAAGTTAGCCCACACTTCCCATCGCTTCCATGCCACCTCCGTGCAATAAGGGCGGCCTTTGGGGTCAGCAATTGTGCCCCTTTGGTGGGATGGCCCGGTTTTGAACGCAGCGCATTGGCGAGCCATGAACGCGCGCCGCTCGACTGGACGCGGGTTATCCTTCTATCCTGCAAGTGTCGGTCGTGTTTTCATTCAAACCGCGGCCCCTTGAGACCCCCACCACTATGAGCACGAAGACGATAGCCGTACACCTGCCCGACGGGGCCATTCGCGAAGTGCCTGCCGGCACCACGCCGCTTGAGATTGCCAACTCCATCTCCCCGCGGCTGGCTGCGGCCGCTGTGGTGGCGCGCCTGGCGCCGGTCAATGCCGCGACGAACGAAAACTCCGTTACCGGCGAAGGAGAAGAAGCCGCGATGTACGCCACCGAGGACGCCGCGGCTCCCCGGCTGGTAGATCTCTCGACGCCCCTCACTGCCGATACGCGCCTGGAACTGGTGACGGAAAAGGATCCTGAAGCGTTGAAAGTGGTCCGCCACTCCGCCGCGCACGTGCTGGCCACCGCAGTGCTCGAGCTTTTTCCCGAGACCAAGCTCGGCCACGGCCCGGCCACCGACGCCGGCTTCTTCTATGACTTTTATCGCGAGAAGCCGTTCACGCCGGAAGATCTCGCCGCCATCGAAACCAAGATGGCCGAGGTCGTGGCGCGCGACGAGAAATTCATCCGCGAATTCGTTCCCAGAGATAAAAGTCTGGAAGAGTTCGAGCGCGACGGCGACTTCATGAAGACCCACTTCGTCACCCGCTTCACGCACCCCGGCGAGTTGGTCAGCTTTTATCGCAACGGCAGCTTCGTCGACTTTTGCCGAGGGCCGCACGTGCCCTCGACGGGCCGCGTGAAAGCGGTCCGCGTAATGAGTATCTCCGGCGCCTACTGGCTGGGGAATGAGAAGAATCCACAACTGCAGCGCATCTACGGCACCGCCTTTTTTTCGAAGAAGGACCTCGATGAGTATCTCGAACGGCTGGAAGATGCGAAGAAGCGGGATCATCGGCGGCTCGGGAAAGAGCTCGAACTTTTCACGGTCAGCGAGGATGTCGGCGCCGGTTTGCCGCTTTGGCTTCCGAAAGGCGCCACCATCCGCCGCCTGCTCGAGGAGTACATTCTCGATCTCGAACGCCGGGCCGGATATGAGCACGTTTACACGCCCAGCCTTGCAAAGGTCGAGCTCTACATCCGCTCCGGCCACTGGGAGCACTATCACGAGGACATGTTTCCTCCCATGGACCTTGAAACCGAGCGAATGGTTCTGCGGCCGATGAACTGCCCTCATCACATCTTGATTTATGAGTCGAAACCGCGCAGCTATCGTGATTTGCCGGTGAGGCTCGCCGAACTCGGCACGATGTATCGATATGAGCGGTCGGGCGTGCTGAGCGGCCTCAGCCGGGTGCGCTGCATGACGCTCAACGACGCCCATATCTTTTGCACACCGGAACAGATCAAAGAAGAATTCTCAAATGTAATGAAGCTGGTCGAGCGGTCGTATCGAGATCTCGGCATTACAAAGTACAGTTACCGCCTGTCGCTGCGCGATCCCGCGAACAAGGAAAAATACGTCGACAACGACGAAATGTGGACCCTTGGCGAGCGCGTGCTGCGCGAAGCGCTCGACTCTCTCGGCCTCTCCTACCGCGAGGCCCGCGGCGAAGCGGCGTTCTACGGACCGAAGCTCGACATCCAGCTTGCCGACGTGATGGGCCACGAAGAAACCTACTCCACCATCCAGGTCGATTTCCACTTGCCCAGCCAGTTCGGCCTGGAGTACGCGGGCGCGGACGGCAAACAGCATCGCCCCGTGATGATCCATCGCGCAATTATCAGCACCATGGAGCGCATGGTCTCCTATCTCATCGAGTTGTGCGCCGGCGCTTTCCCGCTGTGGCTTGCGCCGGTGCAGGTGGGCCTCGTTCCCATCAGCGAGCGCCACCTGGAATACGCAAAGAAGGTCGAGGCTGAGCTCAAAGCCACGGAGTTCCGCGTTGAAGTCGACGCGCGCAACGAGAAGATGAACGCCAAAATCCGCGACCTCGCCAACCAGAAGACGCCGTATATCCTCGTCTTCGGCGACAAGGAAGAAGCGGCCGGTTCTGTCAGCGTGCGCACCCGCGGCAAAGGCGATCAGGGCTCCGTGCCGCTGGCCGATTTCATCGCGAAAGCAAAGGCGCTGGTCGCGGGGAAATCGACGGAACTTTAGCAATGGAAACAGGGGAGCGATGCTCAACCGCCGCACATTTCTCAAGTCCGGATTGACCACCAGCGCAGCCGCGCTTCCCTTGGCTGCCGCACTTGAGGCCCTGCATCCAGCTCTCGCCGCCGTTGCTGTAGAGATTGCAGCCGACGGCAGGACGACCACCGCACCCAGGCTGGTGGCGCTTCCTGCTCGTCTTGCGCCCCCGGATCCGGCCGCCGAGTCCTGGCTGCAGCGGGTTCGCCGCGTGGGCCAAAGCAACATGACCGAACACGATCCCGCCGTGATGAACATTGAGGAGTGGGCCGACTATTGGCATGACTGCCAGACCGACATTGTCTTCATCAGCGTCACCGGCATCCTGGCGTTTTATCCGTCAAAGGTAAAGTTCCACCGCCATGGAAAATTCCTGAACGGACGCGATTTTTTTGGCGAGTGTGTGGCCGCCGCCAGAAAGCGCGGCATGCGCGTGGTGGCGCGGATGAGCCCCGACCTGAACTGGGGTGACGCGCTTGAGGCGCATCCGGAGTGGGCCATGCGCAACAGCGACGGGTCGGTCCAGTTCAATGGCGAAGAGCCTCGCCTGTTCCGGACTTGCATGTTCTCCACCTACATGGACGATTACGTTCCCGCCGTGATGCGGGAGGTAAATGCGCTCTACGACGTGGACTGCTTCTACACCAACGGCTGGCCGCCGCTGGGCAGCCTCCCGGAGTGCCATTGCGCCATCTGCGCCAAGTTGCCGCCCGCGAATACGGTGGCCTATTGGCACGCTTTCAACGACCGTCTCTTCGAGCTGTGGCAAAAGTACGACGCCATTGCCAAAGAGAAAAAGCCCGACAGCTTCTTCTTTGCCAATCTGGGCGGCAATCTCCACGCTGGGCCCAGTCTCGACCGCCTGGCTAAAATCGCTGCCTGGTTCCAGGGAGACAACCAGGGCCGTACCAATGAGGATCCCGCGGTGTGGGGCTGCACCCTGCAGGGCCGCGTGTGCAACGCGGTGCTGGATGGAAAATTCGCCGCCAACGTTACCGCCGCTTACTCCACCGGCGAGGTGGCCTGGCGCAACGGAGCCAAGAACCCCGCCGAGGCAAAGATGTGGCTGAACGAAACGCTGGCCAGTGGGTTGACTCCGTATTACCACTTCATCGGATCGGAAGATGGCTTTGGCGAAGATCGGCGCTGGCAGAAAGTGGGAGCCGATTATTTCCGGTGGAGCGCCAAACACGATGCTCATTTCAAGGTCCGGCGCTCCATCGCCAACATTGGCGTGGTGATGGGGCAGAGCACCCAGCTTCTCTACCCGGGACCGGCGACCGCGCACTCACGCACTTACATGCGCGAGACCACGCACGGCCTCTATGAGGCGTTGCTGACCGGCCGGTTTGCTTTCGACTATGTGCATGAAGATCGCCTGGACCCGGAACACCTGGGCAAATATCGGGCGCTGTTGCTGCCCAATATCGCCATGCTCAGCGACCGGCAGTGTGACCAGATTCGAGATTTCGCGCGGCGTGGCGGATCGATCATGGCCACCTTTGAAACCGGCCTCTATGATCAGGATCTGAAGCCGCGCGCCGATTTTGCCCTCGCCGAACTGCTCGGCATCAGCAAGGCCGGCGACGTCGTCGGCACCAATGGCAATGCGTATTACGCCCGCCTGGAGCGCCCTCACCCGATCCTTGACGGATTTGCCGACACCAACTGGCTGCCCGGCGCGCAGAATCGTGTGCCGCTCAAACCCGTGCGCGATGAGGTGCTCACGGTCGTACCCGGATTTGTGCGCTATCCGCCTGAGCTGGCTTACCCGCCGCTTTCGCACACGGACCAGCCGGCAGTGGTGCTGCGCGAAAACGGCTCCAGCCGCATCGCCTACTTTCCCGGCGATATCGAGCGCACCTTTTGGCTCACCGGCCACGGCGACTTGCTGCGCCTGATGCACAACACGATTCGATGGATCACCGAAGACGAGCGCGTGGTCCATGTGGAAGGTCCCGGATTCGTCGAGATGTTTGCCTGGGAGACAAACCCCGGATATGCCGTACACCTGCTCAACTACACCAACCCCAACGCCCATCACGGCTGGATGCAGTCCGTCTATCCGCTCGGGGCACAGACGGTGAGCCTGAAGCTGCCGGCGGGCGTGCAAGCGAAATCCGTTGAGTTGCTGTCCGCGGAGCAAAGCGTGCCGTTCCATATGGAGGGCCCCTTGCTGCGCTTCTCCATACCGCGCGTCGGGGACTACGAGGTGGCCGCCGTCACCGTTGGTTGAGCTCGCACCCGCCCCTACCGCGGTTTCGCTGTACAGCAGCGGTGAAATTGCGCTATCCTCAAGCCAGGCGGGACTGCCATGCACATGCGCGCCATTCACGGATCGAACTGTGCGCCAGCCATCAGGCGCTGGTCGCGGTCGCGCGCCCGCAGCATCTGCCCCCGGAAGCACCTGCGCGTGCTGCCCACCCGCACTCGACCTAGCCTCTTCGCCGGCGACTAAGGCTGCTCTGCCGAAGACCCTCGCCTGCTTTCTCGCCCAGCCGGGCAAACAGAACCGAATGATCCCACCCACCGGGGTCCGTGGCCGTGCCTTATGCGTGCATGGCCGCATCAACGAATCTGCCGAGGAGATCGAACATGACCAAGCAAGAGCTGCACGCGCAATACGGACCTAATCTTGTCTGTCCGCTGCCCGGCCCCAAGGCCCAGGCAGCCGTCGCGGCCGATACCCGCCTCATCTCGCCCAGTTATACGCGCTCCTATCCACTGGTGGCCCGCCGCGCCCGCGGCTGCCGCGTGGAAGATGTGGACGGCAACGAGTTTCTCGACTTTGCCGCGGGCATCGCCGTGGTGTCCACCGGCCACTGCCATCCGGAGGTGGTCGCCGCCATCCAGAAGCAGGCCGCCGAGCTAATCCACATCTCCGGAACCGACTTCTACCACGAGCCGCTCACCGAACTGGCCGACCGGCTTTCCGCCGTGGCGCCCATGCCGGGTCCGCACAAATTTTTCTACGGCAACTCCGGCGCGGAGGCGGTCGAATGCGCCCTCAAGCTGGCCCGCTACCACACCGGCCGCCAGCAGATCATCTCGTTCTTCGGCGCATTCCACGGCCGTACCATGGGCGCGCTCTCGCTCACCGGCTCCAAACCGCAGCAGAAGCGCCGCTTCTCGCCGCTGGTTCCCGGCGTCACGCACATCCGCTATCCCTATGCATATCGCGGCTGCTCAGGCGGCCCGCAGGAAGAAGAAGCTTTCAGTCTGGGTTGCGCACGATTCATCGAAGAGAAACTTTTCAAGACCATCCTCGCACCCGAAGAGGTCGCCGCCATTTTCATTGAGCCCATCCAGGGCGAAGGCGGCTACGTCGTTGCGCCCGATAACTTCCTGCGCGAGTTGCGCGCCATTTGTAACCGGCACGGCATCCTGCTGGTGGTGGACGAGGTGCAGTCTGGCGCCGGGCGCACCGGCAAGTGGTGGGCCATCGAACACTCCGGCGTCGAGCCCGATATGGTCTGCATGGCCAAGGGCATTGCCAGCGGCATGCCGCTCGGCATTTGCATGACCCGCGCCGAAATCATGGATTGGGTTCCCGGCTCCCACGCCTCCACCTTCGGCGGAAATCCCATCTCTCTCGCCGCTGCCCTGGCCACCATGGACATTCTCGAGCGCGAAGGCATCGCAAATGCGGCCTGCGTGGGCGAGTTCATGCTTCAGCGCCTGCGCGGCTGGAAATCAACCCACCCACTGGTCGGAGATGTGCGCGGACGCGGCCTGATGATCGGCATCGAGTTGGTCAAGGACAAAGCCACCCGTGAGCCGGCTACTGAGCTGCGCAATCGCGTCGAGACCCTGGCCTTCGAGCGCGGCCTCATGATTCTCGGTTGCGGCGAGACGTCAATTCGTCTCTGCCCTCCGCTGATCGTCAGCGAGCACGAAGCGACCGTGGCGCTCGACATCTTGGAAGATGCGTTGACTGTCGCGGAGAAAGAGCATCAACGCACCGGTACTCTCGAAGCCGTGCACGCGTAACTCAACTGCAGGCTGACGGGCCGTGCTGGATGTCACCCCAGGCGGCCCGGAGTTGCGCCTTTCGCCTATCCAGCCGAAAATGGTTTGCCATGGGATGGATCGAGCAGACGCGCATCAACTTGCTCGAGCGGGCCTTCGCCGGATCGAGCTGGTTTGCGCGCATGCGCGGAACGCCGCCGCTGCCCGCCCATCTGGCCACCGGAATCGACGGCGAAGACGCTGCATTCTTTTATCTGCGCCGCAAGGGCTACACCGTGGTGGCGCGGCGTTGGTCTGCTGGCAACCTGCCCGGCGACCTTGACCTGATCGCCTGGCAGGGGCCGATGTTGTGCTTTATTGAAGTAAAGACCCGCACTGCCCGCGACCTCACTCCAGCCGAGGTTGCCGTCGACTCCCACAAGCGAAGCACCCTCCGCCGGCTGGCCCGCCAGTACGCTCGCCAGTTGCCACTAGACGCTGCCCCGCCGGTCCGCTTCGATGTGCTCAGCGTGTATCTTGTGCCGGGACAGGAGAAAGAGTTCCAGCACTTCGAAGGTTCTTTCGGCTGGAGCGAGGAGCCGGACTACGAATGGCGCTGAGCGAGTCGCGAGACATCCTGCCGCCCTTTACAGACTCGATCCTCGTGCGAACATGACCAAGTTGGTCATGTTGTGATTGATCTCCCAGAAAGTAATGGATCAGGTCTGGGAAGAGGAACGCGAAGACCGGTGCTAGGGCCGTTTGCCTTCTGGGATTCCAGCATATTGGTTCCGCTCTGCGTGAGTCAGCTTCAGACATCGCAGTCCTTGCGTTTTCAAAGCAAGTATCAGATGGCAGTGTGGTGGACAACTCATGTGGAGATCGCCAGCGCTCTGGCCCGTGTATTGCGACATCATAAAATCACCCCAGGCGAATATGCGCGCGGTACGCTGCAAGCGGAGGGCCTTGCCAATCTTTGGCGCGTTGTTGCGCCCTCGAAAAATGTTGCGCTCGAAGCCGGATTTTTGCTGGAACGTTACCGGTTACGGGCGGCAGTTGCCAGCCGTTCGAACGCCCCATTCGAGACGGCGACTCTCGATGCTGGCGCGCCAGTTCAGCAAAGTACGGGGAACGGCTTGGGTCTAGCCCCGGCCACAACAAGATTTACAAGCGCAGGCCCGGGTGTTAGACTTCTTCGCACGAGGGCCGGTCATGCGGCGGACGATCCTGCTCAGCTTGTTTGCGCTCCTTGCTATGAGTGCGGCGAACGATGCCTGCGCCCAGCGCCGCGGCGGAGCCGGGCCTGGCTTCGCGCGGGGTGGCTACGCGCGGGGTGGCTTCGCCCGTGGCAGCCACGGTTTCAGCCGCGCCCGGGCAGTCTCGCCCTACGGGCTCGGCTACGGATACCTGCCCTACGGATCCGGCGACACGTACCTGCCCAACGACTCCGACGCCGCGTACCCCTACGAGCCTCAGCCGGTCCTTTTTGTTCAGCAGCCGCCTGCGCCGCCCGTCGTCAAGCCGCCCGGGCATTCTGTGATCACAGAATACAAATGGCCTGCCGCAGGCGCGGCTTCCTCACCCTCCGCGCCCTCGACAACCTCCGATTCGGAGCCACAGCCCTTTGCCATAGTTCTCAAGGACGGTTCGACGCTCTCCGCCGTAGCCGTCTTCGCCTCTGACGACGGCCTGCACTACGTCGACCCCGACGAGAGGCACCTGCGCATTTCCATGAGCGAGGTTGACCGCGCAGCAACCCTCAAGCTCAACCGCGCGAGAAACCTGAATCTGTATCTTCCTGCCGCGGAGTGAGCCGCGCCTGCCTGGCGCGCTTCGACACTCGGTCGGCCACCCCTGCCGCGGGTTCAGGTCTCTGATAGACAAGTCTGCCACCCAGGATCTGTCCTAGTAGTCTGTTGACCGATGAGTAATTGACGGTTACGCGACCATCCGACCGAACCCACAAAACCGATTCAAGCCAAGGCTGGAAACGTGCATTGGGCCGCTATCGTGAATCGAGATTCAACCTCATCCTGCAAATGCCGGATGAACTGCTTTGTCGTCGCGAGCGGAGCCTCATCATTTGGCTGGCGGCGAGTAGCGCTCTGCCAGTAAGACAGGGGGCGCTGGCGTGCGAGAGAGAAATGCGGATTTCGTGGCTGTTGGATGGGCGGGCGAGCGTTGTTTGCGGGCTTCGGATAGGACTGCGTTTCGTCCGCAAGTCCCTGGGTATGGGGCTGGGTTCTTTGCTTCTGGCGCTATGGCTGGGCGGGGCAGCAATGGCCCAGGGAGATTCACTGGTGCTGCAGCGGGATGGGCGCGTGATTTCGCTGGTTCCCTATGCTCCGAACATTGTGCGAGTGACGATAAGCGCCGACGCGGCTGCGGGGGCAAGCGATCCAGGATATGGGTTTGTTGGCAAGCCGTCCGCAGAGGGATGGACGCACGAGCGCGATGCGAAAGGGGACGTCTTCCGATCGGCCCGTATGGTGGTTCGCGTCTCGCCGGAGAATCTGCCGGATGATGAGCTGCCGAAACCCATGCCGCTCGATGCTCTTAACAGTCAGTTGCGCGATGTCTACTTCGGCGGCGGAGGCGGTCGTCGTCCGCACAACGACTCGCTCCTGGTGACAACAGCCGGAGGCAAGACGTTGCTGCACATGCGCGGGTGGACCATGGCGCCCGAACGCCCGGAAGTCGCCCACTTGGACGCTGGCGCAAAAGGCAATCGTGTCGCGGCTGCATTCGACTCGCACGCCGACGAGCACTACTACGGATTGGGGCAGCAGCAGAAGGGCTGGATGGACCTGCGGGATCACGAGATCCGTTGTTGGCATGACTATGGCGCGATCGGGGGCGAGGACGTCTGTATACCCTTCATAGTTTCGACTCAAGGCTACGGTCTGGTCTGGGACAATCCGTCGAAAACGACGGTGGATCTGGGGTTCAACGGTCAGAACGTGTGGTCGTCGGAGGTTGGAGACCGCGTGTCGTATTTCGTCATCGCGGGCGACACCAGCGACGAGATCTACGAGGGGTATCGGCTGCTGACTGGCGTGACGCACATGTTGCCGAGGGCGGTCTACGGGTACATCCAGAGTAAGGCGATTTATCCCACGCAGCAACAAGCTCTGGATGTGGCGAAGGAGTATCGCGAGAAAAAGTTGCCGCTTGATGTGATTGTCGTGGACTTTCTCAACATGACGAAGCAGGGCGAACTGGATCTGGACCCCAAGCGCTGGCCGGATCCAGCCGCAATGAATCGCGAACTGCATGCCATGGATGTCAACACGCTCTTGAGTGTGTGGCCGCATTTTTCGCAGGGCACTCAGTTCTACGACATGCTGCTTAGCAAAGGCTGGCTGGTGCACAGGCCAGACAAAAAGCCTGACTCGGGAGGCTTCAAAGACGTCATCGGGCCGAATATCGACACCACGAATCCCGAGGCGGCCAAGTGGTTCTGGGAAAAGATTCGCGACCGCTACGTGAAACCGTACGGGTTTGATTACATTTGGCTGGACGAAACGGAGCCGGATATTGATCCGGCGAAGGACGTCTTCTTCATCGGATCGGGAACGCGTTTTTACAATGCGTATCCGCTCTTCCACACAGCGTCGGTGTACGAAGGGTTCCGGCGGGATTTTGGGGACGGCCGGAGGGTGATGATTCTGGCGCGGGCGGCCTACCTCGGGGCACAACGCAACGGCACGGTGTTCTGGTCGAGCGATATCGTTTCGACGTGGGACATGCTGAAACGTTCGATTCCGGCGGGGCTGAACTTTACCGCGAGCGGACTACCATACTGGGACACGGATATCGCGGGGTTCTTCTCCCCCTCGCTTCCGGCGGACTACCACGCGGAACATAAGCCATTGATAGATGGATCAGAAGTACGCGGCACTATCGGGAACTATGAGGACTATCCAGAGCTGTTTGTGCGGTGGTTTGAATGGGGCGCGTTTCAGCCCGTGATGCGCGCGCATGGAGAGCGGAATCACAACGAAGTGTGGTCATACGGCAAGCAGGCGGAGCCGATCCTGGCTAAGTATCTGAAGTTGCGCTACCAGCTTCTGCCGTACACATATTCTGTTGCATATCGTAGCTACCAGACGGGCGCTCCGTATATGCGGGCGCTGTTCATGGATTTCCCCGAAGATCCCAGGGCTGCGAATATTCCGGACGAGTATATGTACGGGCCGGCTTTCCTCGTGGCCCCGGTGACCGAACAAGGCGCGACCCACCGGACGGTGTATCTGCCGGCGGGGTGTGACTGGTACAACTACTGGACCAATGCACGGCTGCACGGCGGACAGACGATTGTGGCGGATGCTCCGATCGATACGCTGCCGCTTTTTGTAAAGGCGGGAAGCATTGTGCCCCTTGGATCGGAGGTGCTGAGCGCACAGCAGCCGCAGATGATCGCGTCAGTACGGGTGTATCCGGGAGCGGACGCAAAGTTCACGCTCTTTCAGGACGACGGCAACACATACGAGTACGAGAAGAGCGGCGGCAAACTCACGAATCTGACTTGGGATGACGCTGCGCATCAGCTGAAACACGAAGGGGCACGGGCATGGAGCGGACCGGATACGTCAGTTGTAACTGTTGTGAACAAGTAGACCCAATCACGCTCGGCCTCCGCGAACAAGAAAGATATCCACGGATGAACTCAATTTGTAGGTGAGTGAATAATCGCCGAGTTAGTGCTGCGATTTAATGTTCGGCTTTCACGGCGATAACACGGGTTCAAATCCCGTCGGGGACGCCAAACTCATCCACATCTTTTCTTACTTCCTTCGATAAGCGGCTCACGCCTCGAGATTCTGGCGGTTCGCTGGTGGCCTTTGGATGCGGCTGCCGCGAATCTGATTGACGGTCACGATCCACGGGACCGCGAGGGAAAACGCGAACCGGGCCAGGAGAGCGCGCGGGCCACGGTGGCGTAAGATGCTCCAGTCGAGATGGAAGGCGAACCACGCTTCAAGGGCGAAGACGACCACGAGCGGGGCCGCAAGCCACCACACTGCGGACGAAGACCTGCCTGGAGAAAACCAGAAAAAGCAAAGGCTGAAAACGGCCAGCACTTCCACGAGGCAGCGAGCGGCGTTGCGGAAAAGGCGCGCGGGACGGACGCCGAGGATGCCATCGCTGATGGAGTAGCTGGCGAGCTGGCGGCGGGCCGACCGAAATGTGTATCGAGGGCGATAGTGAGCCTTGGCGTGGTTGACAAAGGCGGGTGCGGCCACGCGGCGGGCCTGTTGATCGAACAGCGTGTCTTCGCCAAAAAAGACCGACTCCGGAAAGCCGCCGATGCGCTGCCAGAGGGATTTGCGAAAAGCCATGGAGCGGGCGGTGCAGGACTTGCTGGGAGCGGACGGAGACAGCTTGACGCCAAAAAACGGAGCCGAGGCCAAGTCCCAGACGGTTGGATCGGCCAGGTCGAGGCATGAGCCGCCGAGGGCGTATTCGGCGGTGCTGGCGATCAGGGGTGCGGTGATGCGGGCGAGCCAGTCTGGGGCGTAGGTGCAGCCGGCGTCGGTGCAGGCGACGATCGGAGATCTGGCGGCGGTAATGGCCACGTTGCGGCCCCTCGATATGGGCCCGGGGCAGCGCTTGAGATTGCAGGATTCGTCGCGGATGGGCAGCAGATTGGGGTGGTTTCGGGCGGCATCGAGCAGCCACTCCCAGGTGCCGTCCGTTGAGCCACCGTCCACGATGATGACCTCGGCCGGGGGCGGTTCCTGCGCCAGCAGGCTGGGGACGAGCCTGGCGATATCCTGCACCTCGTTGAGGACGGTGGCAATCACGGCGACAGGCTGCATGGGGGAAGTATAGCCGCGGCAATGGACGAGGATCGGCCCCCGTTGCCGCGTCAATTGACCGGAATCCAGGTTTGACGATAGAATTGAGGAGTTTGGCGATGCACCTCTTTGAGGCTGCAGGGCTATGCAGGGCTCACCGCTTGCAACTGGGGCGTGTGTGCGGCCCGCATCCCGATCAGTCCCTCTCTGTATGCGCCCCAATGCAGCACAAAGTACCCCTTCGATGGGGTATCCGATTTGAATGCGCCTCGTTTTTTGCGACCGGAGCGCTGGAGGGTTTGTTATGTACGCAGTGATTCGCACCGGTGGCAAACAGTACCGGGTCGCTCCAGGCGACGTGTTGAAAATTGAGAGCGTGGTTTCCGAGGACAAGGCCGGCCACGCCAAGACCGTTGAGTTCAGCGACGTGCTGGCGGTTTCAGGCGAGCCGGGAACGATGACCGTGCCCGCGAGCGCTAAGGTAACCGCGGAAGTGCTCGGCGAGGGCCGCGGCGCCAAGATTCTGGTCTTCCACCTGAAGCGGAAGAAGCAGTATAAGAAGCTGCAGGGACACCGGCAGAACTTTACCGAGGTGCGCATCAAGGCCATTGAAGCCGACGGTGTGACCTATACCGCTGCCAAGTAAGGCAGCGAGCCAAATTTAGAAGGGATCAAGGCAATGGCACATAAAAAGGGTGGGGGCAGCTCCACAAACGGACGCGACTCGAATGCTCAGCGGCTGGGGGTCAAGGCCTTTGCCGGCGAACTGATTACCGGCGGTTCGATTATCATCCGCCAGCGCGGCACGCGGATCAAGCCGGGCCTCAACGTGGGCATCGGCTCCGACGATACGCTGTTTGCCAAGGTCACCGGCCGGGTGAAGTTTGTAGACCGGGGCAACCGCGGGCGGTTTGCTTCAATCGAGCCGGTTGCCGCCGAATAATTCGGCGCACAGATTTAATCGAAAGGGCCACGGCGATCGCCGTGGCCCTTTTCTTATTTGCCCCCGTGCCGGATGAATGGGCTCGCATTGGATGCAAAAAGGCCGAACCCATTGGGTCCGGCCTTTTTTGCTGTCTATCTTTTCGGATAGGGCGGAGACTCGCTTAGACTTCGGATTCTTTTTCCCTAAGACTGCGGGTCAGCACCTTCTCGACGACTCGCTCGACATCGGTCAGGAAGAAGCTGTTGGCAGGCTGGTGCACGGCAACTCGGGTTCCGGTGTGGCCCAGGGCGGAGGCGATCTCGTTCCAGCGGTAGATGGTCGAGTTGACGGCCATGACCACGGGTTTGCGGACCGGCTCCGGCAGCGCGCAATAGGCCACCCAGGATCCCAGCGCAAACAAAATAAGGGCCTCATAGAAGAACTGCGCGGGAGCGGTCAACGAGCTGAACTTTGTGACCACCAGGGAGTGGGTAAAGTCGTTCGCGGAAATTACGCCAAAGAGCAATGCAATTCCGAATGACAGATCCCGAATCGGAAGACGCAGCGCATTCATGCTCAAGCAGAGGAAAGCCAGCAGGCAGAGCTCAAGGATGCTGACTGAGCGCATGAGCCCGTAGGCGATGTCTGGAATGATGAGGATGCCACGATGCGCAAAAGAGACTGTCGACAGACTCACGATCACCGAAGCTAATGCAGCCCAGCGAAAAACCACGATCCCGAACTTCATGAGGCCTGTGAACGCCGCGAGCGCAGAGCGGAAAACCTCGATGCAAATAAAAAACAGCAGCACGGCGCTGGCGATGTAGACCGCCCAGAAGAGGAAGAAGTAAGAGATGAGCCACACTTGCGAGTCAATCAGGACGTGGCCGGAAAGCAGGAAAAGGAGTACAGGCGTCGATGCAACGCGTAGCGCCAGGTAGCCGCCCATTGCCGGAAAACGCCGGTGAAGGTTCTTTTTCCAGAAGAGGAATCCGAGCACAGCCCAGAGAAGGAATTCCACCACGCTCATTGCGGACATTGCGGTATTTGTGGACATAGAGGACCGTTCACCATTCTGAGAACCAACTTAGAATAGCGCCAAAGTCCCTACGGCTCAATGATAAACGTCAAATTGGTTGTAGCACTTTCGGGGGATTACTTTGGTTTCAACTTGCCGACTACTTTGGGCACGTCGGCAGGCCGGGTACGCAACCGGGAGTCGGCAGACTCGCCGTCGCGGACTGATGGCCGGCAACTATGTGCGAAGTTGAAGAGGAATAGGTGGCGCCTGCTGCACCGGCGAAGACAATTGAGAGAGCCAAGATGCGAATTGCAAGTTTCATGATGATTCTGCCTTTCTGGATTTGGATTACCGGGGACCGACATTCTCCCCTAACACGAAAATGGTAGAGCAATATTGTCCGCAAGTCCATCTTTTTAAAAGAAAAACCCTCTAGGTAACCAATGTGGTTACTGTGGTCATCTACATACTTGGTAACCTGTATATTGACACGCGGCTTTAAAGACCTGCTTTTCCCCTCCGCCAAATCCCTCGGCGCATGCTAAAATAAATACAGGCAAATTCGCGTAAAGCCCCTGTCTTTCAAGTGGTTAGTCCAGGAATTTCCACAGAGAAAAGCAAGCCGAAAGCAGGCCTGCACAGAGCCTAAAGCGAAGACCAGACGAAGGAGCCTATGGCCACTGAAGCAATACAAAATCTCCCTGTCCACGGCGATAACGACAGCTACACGGGCGAAAATATCCGGATACTTGAAGGGCTGGAGGCGGTGCGCCTGCGCCCAGCCATGTATATAGGCTCAACTGGCGAGATGGGGTTGCATCATCTGGTATACGAGGTCGTCGACAACTCGGTGGACGAGGCTCTGGCGGGCTACGCCAAGAAGATCGATGTCGTGATTCACGTGGACAATTCGATCACCGTGGTCGACGACGGCCGGGGCATTCCCGTGGACATGATGCCCTTGCCCAATGGCCAGATGATGCCGGCAGTGCAGGTGGTGCTGACCAAGCTGCACGCCGGCGGCAAGTTTGACGCCTCTACCTACAAGGTCTCCGGCGGTCTGCATGGAGTGGGCGTGAGCTGCGTGAATGCGCTCTCGCAGGAGTTCAACGTAGAGATCTGGCGCGACGGCCACACCTGGGAGATGGACTTCAGTTGCGGCGACCCGGTCAGCGAGCTGCGCCAGGCGGGCACCAGCAAGAAGCGCGGGACCAAGGTCCACTTTTTGCCGGATAAAAGCATCTTCAAGGTCACGGAGTTCAACTACGACACGCTCGCCCAGCGGCTTCGCGAGATGGCCTTCCTCAACAAGGGGCTTGAAATCACGCTCACCGACGAGCGCACCGCAGACCCCAAGACCGGCGACGCGCGGCGCGCCGAATTCAAGTACGCGGGCGGCATCGCCGAGTTTGTGAAGCATTTGAACCGCGGCAAGCAAGTGCTGCATGAGAAGCCGATCGTGATGGAGGCTCCGCGCGACGGGGTGGAGATCGAAATTGCTCTGCAGTATAACGACAGCTACTCCGAGACCGTCTTCAGTTTCGCCAACAACATCAATACGGTGGACGGCGGCACGCACTTGTCAGGCTTTCGCACCGCGCTCACGCGCACCATCAACGCCATAGGCCAGCAACTCGGCCTCTTCAAAGACATGAAAGAAAACCTGAGCGGCGATGACGTGCGCGAGGGCCTGGTAGCGGTGATCAGCGTCAAGCTGTCGCAGCCGCAGTTCGAGGGGCAGACCAAGGGCAAGCTGAATTCCGACATTGCCGGCACGGTGCAGGCGTTTGTCAATGAGCGGCTGGGCATGTTCCTCGAGCAGAATCCGCCCATCGCTCGGCGCATTATCAACAAAGCGATCGAGGCGGCGCGCGCCCGCGAGGCAGCGCGCAAAGCCCGCGACCTGACGCGGCGCAAAGGCGCTCTGGATGGCGGCGGATTGCCGGGCAAGCTGGCTGACTGCAGTGAGCGCAATCCGGACCGCTGCGAGTTGTATCTGGTGGAAGGCGAGAGCGCCGGCGGCACCGCCAAGCAGGGCCGCGACCGGCGCTTTCAGGCCATTTTGCCGCTGAAGGGCAAGATTCTTAACGTGGAGAAAGCGCGCTACGACAAGATGCTGGGCCACGAAGAAATTCGCGCCATGATTACGGCGCTGGGATGCGGCATCGGCAAGGATGACTTCGACGCAACCAAAATCCGCTATGGCAAGATCATCCTCATGACCGACGCCGACGTGGACGGTTCCCATATCCGCACACTGCTGTTGACTTTTTTCTTCCGTCACATGACGGAGCTGATCAAGCGCGACAATATCTATATTGCGCAACCGCCGCTGTTCAAGATCAAGAAGGGCCGCTTCGAGCAGTACATCAAGGATGAGCGGGAGTTTGATCGGGTGATGGTGAATCGCGCATCCGAGGGCATGGTGGTGCGCCACGGTGAAGCTGCGAGCCGCATCGATGGCGCCGCGCTGATCCGCTTCATGGGCACGCTCAACGAGTACCTGGGGTTCGTTGAGAGGGTCGACAAGCGCATCCGCAACGAGAAGCTCACCGAGTTGGTGGCCCGCGCCGAACTGATTCATCGCGCGGATTTTGCCTCTAAATCCGAAAGCGTGGTTCCGCCCAAGCTGGCGCGGCTGCACCAGGATCTGAAAGAAGCGGCCGACGAATTCCAACTCAAGGTGAACAAGCCGGTAGAGGACGAGGAACATCACACCTGGTCGGTTTGCTTTGTCGATGCGCAGGGCGCCACGCGCTGCATCGACTGGGCCCTGGCCTCGAGCCCGGAGTTCAAGCAGATGATGGCAAAATACATGCTCATCAAAGAGTTCCTCGAGCCGCCATTCCTAATTGAGTTTGCCGCCAAGGCCGTTGCCGCTGAAGCGAGCACGGAAGATGCGGCTGAGTCCGAGGGAGCCGAGGCCGAAGCCGCGGAAGTCCCGACGGAAGCCAAGCAAACGCGCCGTGGCACCCGCATCCTTCGCGAGCCGGTGGAGAAGCAGAGTGCCCGCGAACTCTATACCTACATTGTCGAACAGGGCAAGAAGGAATATTCGGTGCAGCGCTACAAGGGACTGGGCGAGATGACCTCGACGCAACTCTGGGAGACCACGATGGACCCCGAGCGGCGTACGCTGCTGCAGGTCAAGCTCGAAGATCTGGCCGAAACCGATCTCATCTTCACCACGCTCATGGGTGAAGACGTGGAGGCGCGGCGGAAGTTCATCGAGGACAACGCGCTGGACGTGAAGAACCTCGACATCTGATCGGCGTCGTGCCCATTCTCCTCTAGCGTGCCTGGCGCATGCAGGCTTCAGCATTTTGGTTGCTCGAAACCGCTGCGCGCGAAGCGGCAATTCGCAGAAGCAGAAGTTGCGCGCAGCGGCATCTCGCTTCACTGTCGGCGCATCTTAACACAGAGAGGAGTATTCAAATGCTTCGATTTGCTCTGTGCGTTTGTGGGATTTCGGCCGCTGTCGCAGCCTGGGCCGTTTTGGCCGATCAGAAAAATGCAAGGCGTTTCATACCTGTCAAGAAAGCCGCGGCCATGCTGAAGGAAGCGTGGGCAGATCACCACACGCGCGCTTGATACAAATCCTTACTTAATTTTCTAATTCTCGATGCGGGCTGGGCGGATTTTGATTGCCGAGCCTATTTCCTGTGACCCGCTGCGCCCCAAGAGTGGGGCCCGCACAACCATGAAGATAAAGAGGAAAGCTGAGATGAAAGCTGTGCTGCTTTACGCATACGGCGGTCCTGAACAATTACGGTACGAAGAAACTGAACGGCCTGAATACAAAGACGACGAAGTGCTGGTGCAAGTGAAGGCCACAAGCATAAACCCCATCGATTTCAAAATACGCAGCGGGTCTGCGAAATCCCGCTTTCCGATCGAATTTCCAGCTATTCTGGGCCGCGACCTTGCCGGCGAAGTCGTGGAAGCGGGCAAGAGCGTAACGGGTTTCGCAAAGGGAATGCGCGTGATGGCGCTGACCAATCGCACCTATGCCGATTACACGGCCGTCAAAGCTGAGGTGCTCGCGCCGATTCCCGATGCCTTGTCGTTTGAACAGGCAGCAGCGCTTCCACTGGTCACACTCACGGGCGCTCAGTTGATTGAGCGCGCGGTGAAGCCTGCGAAAGGTCAGACGGTGCTGATCACCGGCGCTCTCGGCAGCGTGGGACGCACGGCGGTTTATGTGGCTCGCCAGCATGGCGCGCAGGTGTTGGCCGGCGTTCGTTCCACGGAAAGAGAACAAGCGGCCGCATTGAATGCCGACGGCATTGTGGCCATCGACAGCGTTGAGGAAATTGGCCGGCTGCACGACCTGGATGCCATCGCGGACACCGTCGGTGGCAGCGCAATTCAAAGACTGCTCAGGTCGATTCGCAAGGGCGGCGTTCTTGGTTCCGTGCTCGGTGAACCGGAGGGCGCAAAAAGGTACGACATTCGCGTAGAGGCTTTCATGGCGCAGCCGGATGCATCGCGCTTGGGCGAGTTGGCCGAGGACATCGCGCGGGAGCAATTCGCCATTCCCATCGCTCGCATCATGAAGTTGCAGGACATTCAGGAAGCGCATCGTCTCGCGGAGAAGGGCGGAATTGGCGGGAAGATTGTAGTGATTCCGTAGCAGCGGACAATGGCCATCAGGCAGGCTGCCCTGGACGCGAAGGGCAGCCATCGTTATAGAGCCAGAAGCAACGAACTCCCTCGTCGTTGCGTGCAATCTCACTCCATGTTTGCGATCTTATTCAGCGGTTTTCAGGCTTAGGCGCAGAAACTCCAAGCGCCGAGCCACGCGAATCTGGAAATCACCCGCGCCGCCGGGCTGCCCTTTCCACCCTGGCGGTGGTAGCCTTCCTTCTGACGTGAAAACAGGAGGAACTTGTGCGTATTTCATTTGCAGGACTTGCCGCAATCTCACTCGCAATCGGACTCAGTGTTGGATTAAAGGCGCAGACATCGGGGACAGGGACGGAGCTGGCCGCGAAACCGGCTTCGGCAGAAACGCCAACTCAGGGGGTTCAAACCAAAGCCAACGAGGGCGACTACGATCCGGTTGCCGATCCAAGTGCCGTAGTTACGATGGGCAACGCCCGGTTTACGGTACTCACGCCGGAGCTGATCCGCATGGAATGGGCAGCGGATGGCAAGTTTGAAGATCACGCTTCGTTTGTATTTCTGAATCGCCGCATGCCGGTGCCGAAGTTTGGGCACGCGGTGACGGACGACGGCAAAAAACTGACCCTCAAGACCGGCGCGCTGGTGCTGACTTACGCGCCCGCGCCCGATAGCCGCTTTACACCGGAGAATCTCACCATCGAATTGACCGTCGATGGCAAGCCTGTGGTGTGGCATCCGGGCTTGGCCGACCCGGAAAACCTGCAAGGCACCACGCGCACTCTGGACGGCGCGCTGGGCTCGAAGACCAGGGAGCCGATTGAGCAGGGGCTGGTTTCGCGGTCCGGATGGGCGCTGGTGGAAGACTCGACGCGGCCGCTGTTCGACTCCGACGATTTTCGCTTTCAGCAGGGAGAAAAAAGCCCGTGGCCGTGGGTGATGGAGCGTCCTTCGGGCGATCGGCAGGATCTGTACTTCTTCGGCTACGGGCACGACTATCGCAAGGCGCTGGGCGATTATGTGCGCGTAGCGGGCCGCATTCCGCTGCCGCCGCGGTTTGCGTTTGGCGCGTGGTGGTCGCGCTACTGGGACTACACCGACCAGGAGCTGAATGAGCTGGTGCGGGGATTTCATGAGAACGACACGCCGCTCGACGTGTTTGTGATCGACATGGGCTGGCACACCAGCAAAGCGCAACTGCAGGCCGCTGGAGAGAAAGATCAGTCCGGCCACGATCTGGGATGGAGCGGCTACACATGGAACAAGACGCTGTTTCCCGATCCCGATGCGTTTCTAGCCAGGCTGCAGTCAGAGGGACTGAAGACCACGCTGAATCTGCATCCCGCTTCGGGCATCGAGCCGTGGGAAGATCACTACGCGGCCATGGCGCGTGCCCAGGGCATCGATCCGGCCACCAAGAAATACGTCCCCTTCGACATCACCGACAAGAAGTGGGCTACCAATTACATGAATCTGATACTGCATCCGCTGGAAAAACAGGGCATCGATTTTTGGTGGCTTGACTGGCAACAGGAACCGACCACCAAGATGGCCGGCGTGAACCCCACCTGGTGGCTTAACTACGTGCACTATACCGATCAGCAGCGTGAGGGCAAGCGGCCCATCCTGTTCCATCGCTGGGGCGGCCTCGGCAACCATCGCTATCAGATCGGATTTTCGGGCGACACCGTTTCGGTTTGGGATTCACTGGCCTTTCAGCCGTGGTTCACGGCGACGGCGGCCAACGTGGGCTATGCCTATTGGAGCCATGATATCGGCGGACACATGCCGGGCGCCGTGGAACCGGAGCTGTTTACGCGCTGGGTGGAGTTTGGCGCGTTCAGTCCGATTCTGCGCACGCATACCACCAAGAATCCCGAAAGCGAGCGGCGCATCTGGGCCTATCCGGAGCCGTACTCGTCGATTCTGCGTTCGACGTTCCAGTTGCGCTACGCGCTCGAGCCCTACATCTATACGGAGGCGCGTCGCACCTACGATACCGGCATTGCATTTTTCCGTCCGCTCTATTACGACTGGCCGGAAGAGGCTGCGGCCTACGACAGCAAAGGCGAGTATCTGTTTGGCGAGCAGATGCTGGCGGCTCCAGTGACTGCGCCCGCGGACAAGATCACCGGGTTGGCCACGGAGAAAGTGTGGCTGCCGGAGGGCGAGTGGATCGAGTGGCCGACCGGCAAGCATTTGACGGGTCCGACATCAGTAGAGCGCAGCTTCAGCATCGAACAGACACCGGTTTACTTGCGTGCGGGAGCCATTGTGCCCATGCAGCCGCCTATGCTGTATACCGGCGAGAAGCCAGTCGACCCCCTGATTGTCAATGTGTGGCCGCTGGCGACGGGAAAGAGTTCCCGCTACTCGTTGTATGAGGATTCTGGAGTTTCCGTTCAATATCAGCGCGGGGTGTTTGCGCGCACACCCATCAAGGCTACGCAGACCGGTGATACGCTGCGGGTCGAGATTGGGGCAGTGGAAGGCAGCTATCCGGGGATGTTGAAGACGCGCGGAATTGAGGTGCGTTTGCCTGCCGACTGGCCGCCTGCATCGGTGACGGTGAATGGCGTTGCGGTGAAACACGCGGGACCCACGGGCAAGGGCGGTCAATCTGGATGGTCCTTTGAAGGGAGCACGCTGACGACCGTGATTCCCGTGCCGAGCGGCAGCGTTGCGGCCAAAGTGACGGTGGAAATACATCGCGCTGCGGGATCGACGGCGCGACGCGGGGAACTCGATGGTTTTGCCGGCGCTATGACGCGGCTGCGCGGCGCTTACGACGCAATGAATCAGCTGTGGCCGGTTTCCGAGCCGCCCGACGAACTTGTGGATGCGATGCAGACCGGCGACAGGCTGGGCTATCATCCCGAACGCGCCTCCGAGGAGATCGCTCACTTTCACGATGCGCTGCCGAAGGCGCAGGCGGCGGTGAACGCCATCGGCGTGAACTTTGCGCAGCGCATGGAGGAATATGCGAAGCGCCTAACCGCCAGCAATTGGCGGCCAGCGGGTGTGGATATGCAGGCGCAGAAGCAGCATCGCGTAGACGCCATGGCCAAAGCAAAGCAGCAGGTGGCAGAGGCTGGGAAGTAAAGGCACACAGGAACGTCAGCCGACGCGGAGAATCGACTCTTCGTGACGGCCGATTCTGCCTGAAAGCGTTTGCAAAAACCAATGGAACCCAGTTAGGATGCGCGCTTATGAGAAAGTCAATTCGTTTGGTGCTGTGTGTTTTGTTTTTCGCCGCGTCGCTGGCGTTTGCGCAGGCTCCGGCCGCGGTCACTGACCCCCTGGCGCCCACCCAAGGCGTTAAGTCGGCTGCGGAAATCGACCAGGAATGGCAGCGGTCGGTAGCCAAGTATGATGCGGAACGCAACCGCCTGCTGGCCGAGGAACAGAAGCGGGAGAACGACGGGCCGTATCGCGCCGACTGGGCCACGCTCATGAAGTATCAGCAGCCGCAGTGGTACAAGGACGCCAAGTTCGGCATCTTCATCCACTGGGGCGTTTACTCGGTGCCGGCGGCGCAGAACGAGTGGTATCCGCGCAATATGTATCGGCCCGGCGAGGGCGCATACAAGAATTTCCAGGAACACTACGCATCAAAGGACGCGGCAGAAAAAGATGCGAAGGGCTACAAGGATCTGATTCCGCTGTTTCGCGCCGAGCACTTCGATGCGAACGAGTGGGCCAAAGTGTTCAAGGAGTCGGGCGCGCAATATGTGGTGCCGGTGGCGGAGCATCACGATGGGTTTTCGATGTACGACTCTGGCCTGTCGGACTGGACGGTGGTGAAGATGGGGCCGAGGCGCGATACGCTGGGCGAGTTGGCCGCGGCGATTCGCGGCCAGGGGTTGCATTTCGGGCTGAGTTCGCATCGCGCCGAGCATGACTTTTTTTATGAAGGCGGGCGGGCGATCCGTTCCGATGTGAACGACCCCAAATACGCATCGCTCTATGGACCGGCGCATCAGTGGTTCGCTGGCGGCGGAGATGCGCATGGGCTTGAAAACGACTGGACGTATGTGAGCGAGGCGTGGACACGTGATTGGCTGGCGCGCGATACGGAGCTGGTGGAGAAATACAAACCAGAGGTAGTCTACTTCGACTGGTGGATCGGCGAGCATGGCTTCCGCAGTTCCGTGGCCAGGTTCGCGGCCTTCTATTACAACTTCGCAGATGCGCACGGCTATACGGGCGTCATTGACTTCAAAGATTATTCTCTGAACTGGAAAGCGGGCGTGCGCGATTTCGAGCGCGGGCAGCAGGACCACATCGTCGCCGACCATTGGCAGACCGACACCTCGATCAGCAATGCGAGTTGGGGCTATATTGAGCACGATACGTTCAAGTCGCCGGAGTTTCTGGTCCGGCAACTGGTGGACATCGTGAGCAAAAACGGAAACCTGTTGTTGAATTTTGGACCGCGATCGGACGGGACGATTCCGGATGAGGTAAAGGCAACGCTGTTGGCCATGGGCGCATGGCTCAAGGTGAATGGTGAGGCCATCTACGCGACTACGCCATGGACGACATTTGGAGAAGGCCCGACGCAGGTGATGGCGGGCGCGTTTCACGATACCGACACCAAGCCTTATACGCCGCAGGACTTCCGCTTCATGGCCAAGGGAGCAACGGTTTACGCAATCGGCATGGCCTGCCCGAAGGATGGCAAAGCAGCGATTCATTCGCTGGGCTGGGCACATGAAGGCAGTGGGCTTCCCATTGGGAAGGTGGAACTGCTTGGCTCCGCCGACAAGGTGAGTTGGACACAGGGCGCGGAGTCGCTTACGGTAACGCTGCCGACCGGCGCGGCCTGCCAATATGCGTATGCGCTGAAGCTGACGCCCGCGGAGAAATAGGCGCGGATCATTCACAGTGGAAGACACGTGACTCGCTTTGCTCGTGAGAGGTCTGCTATGTTTTTTGATCGCCGCCGTTTTCTTGCTTCTCTCAGTTCCACTGCTGCGGCCGCATTTCTGTCGAGACACGCGCATGGCCTTGCGGGCGCGCCTGCCACATTGCCTGACCTGGCCAACGACCCAGCGCGGACCGAGTATCACTTTCTTCCGCAACACAACTGGATGAACGATCCTAACGGGCCGATCTGGTGGAAGGGAAACTATCACCTCTTCTACCAGATGAATCCAGGCGCGGCAGTGTGGGGCAATATGCACTGGGGCCACGCGGTGAGCACGGACATGGTGCACTGGCGGCACGAGCCGATTGCATTGGCGCCCACGCCAGGCGGCCCGGACAGCGAAGGCTGTTTCAGCGGGTCGGCGGTGGTGCGGGATGGCGTGCCAACAATCATTTACACCGGAGTACAAAATGCGCCGCCGGATCAAGTGACGCTGCACGATGGCAGCGACAAGCTGCGCGAAACGCAACTGCTGGCCACAGCCGAGGATGACGGGATGCTCAGGTGGAAGAAGCTTGTTACGCCGGTGATCGCTGCGCCGCCGCGCGGCATGACTGTCACCGGCTTTCGCGACCCGTGCCCGTGGCGCGAGGCGGATGGATGGTATATGGCGGTGGGATCGGGCGAACGAGGAAAAGGCGGGTGCGCGCTGCTCTATCGGTCGCAGGATTTGCGGCAGTGGGAGTATCTGCATCCGCTGGCCTCGGGCAGGCCGAATGGGCTGAAGGCAACTAATCCATGCGACAGCGGCGAGATGTGGGAGTGCCCGGATTTTTTTGAAGTCAATGGTCAGCATTGCCTGTTGTATTCGACCGAGGGAAAAGTAATTTGGACCACCGGCGACTATGACCGGCGCACGCATCGCTACACAGCGAAATACCAGGGCGTGCTGGACCACCGTGCCTTCTATGCGCCGAAGAGCTTCGTCGCGCCCGATGGGCGGCGCATTTTGTGGGGTTGGATTCAGGAGACGCGGCCAGTGGCTGAATACGCGGCAGCGGGATGGGCAGGGATGATGTCGCTGCCGCGTGTGCTGACCATCGACAAAGACGGGCAGCTCAACATGAGCGTGGCTAGCGAAGTGAGCGCGCTGCGCGGTACTGAGGAGCGCGTGATGGTGAAACAGGGTTCGCCCTTTCGGCGCAGCCTGCCCACGCTGCGCCGCGAATTGGCGTTGCATGTGACGGGCGACGTGGCCGGCGCGCGCGTTCGGCTGTTGGCGGGCGGCGAGACAGCCTGGGAATATGTGATCAATGCAAATCGCGCGATGATTCGCAAGGGCGGTGGCGTTCCATTGCCGCAGACAACCGGCGCTGAGCCCTTGTTCCGCATGTTCCTTGATGGATCGGTCGTTGAGACAATCACCGGCGGACAGGAAGCGATCACCAGCCGCGTATACACGCTCAAACCCAACGAGGCAGAGCTTGAGGTTTCGGTGGTTGGGCGCGGCGCGGTAGACTTGTCACATTGGCCGCTTTCGACAATTTCATCGGACCGCCTGACGACTTAGTCGGAACTTAGCAAACGCTTGTAAACACGCCCCTGCAGGGAAAGTTGCATATTGCGTTTTGTCTCGCCAAAAAGATATTTCGCAAAGCTGAGGCGCATGCCTGATTTTCGCTTCCTGCGCAATCTGATACTATGCCAGCGCATCTTTGTTGACTTATGCGGGTTCATACCCGCAGTCGACGAGGTGACAGCATGTTACCGAATTCCCTTTCTGCTCTTCTGCTGGCAGCAGCCCTGTCTGCTCCAGCAAGCCTCAACGCGCAAGTCGAAACGCCCGTTCGCGGGCCCGGGTCTGTGCCGAACTTCGAGTTGTATGGCGGGTACTCTTACGTCTTTCACACCATCGACTACCCGAACAACGGCGTGGTCACCAGCGGAATGAATGGTTGGGATACTTCGCTCAAAATTCCCACGCCTATTTTCAGCTCGTGGCTGGGACTCAAAGGCGACGTGTCAGGCACCTACGTCAAGAACAGTGCGGATAATCCCAATTTCAATCCCAAGGCGTATTTCTTCCTGCTTGGTCCGCAGGTATCTATCCATTTGGGCAGGTCCACGCTGTTCGCGCACGGCATGGTTGGCAGCGCCCACCTGAGCCAGGAGGCGCTTCCCAATTTGAGAAGCGATACCGTGCTAGCGACGGCTGTGGGCGCCGGGTTGGATGCGGGCTTTTCGCGCCACCTGGCATGGCGTGTGACCGGCGACTATTACAACACCCACTTCCAAGCGGGTAACAACACCGCGCAGGGAATCACGAATTCAAACGGGCGCGTTGCGACCGGCCCTGTGCTTCGCTTCTAAGCAAGGAAATGGAATGCATGAGGGCGCCCAGTAATTCCTAAAACGCCATGCGGCGGGACTGCGGCGCATGTACCATTTGGGCATGGCGCTGGTTGAGGTGAATGCGGTTTCCAAGAGCTATCCGCGGCGGGCGGGGCTGCGGACGGAGCTCAAGACTGTCGTCGAGGATGTTTCGCTCACCGTCGAGAGCGGAGAAACGCTCGGCCTGGTGGGCGAATCGGGCTCGGGCAAGACCACCCTGGCGCGGATCATTCTGGGGCTTGTGACTCCGAGCCGCGGCAGCGTGTGCGTCGACGGCATTGACGTGGCGCGTGCGTCGGGCGCGGAACTGCATCGTCTGCGGCGGCAGATGCAGCCAGTATTCCAGGATCCTTACGCTGCCCTGAATCCGCGCATGCGCGTGCTGGAGATTGTAACCGAGCCGCTAGTGATTCATCGCCGCGAAGCGGGAATCAAAACGGATCGCGCCCGCCTGCGCGCCAAGGCTGTTGAGCTGCTCCGCGAAGTGGGCCTGGATGAGTCGGCGCTGCCGCGCCATCCGCATGAATTCAGCGGCGGGCAGCGGCAGCGCATCAACATTGCTCGCGCGCTTGCGCTCCGGCCGCGGCTGCTGATTCTCGATGAGCCTGTGTCCGCGCTCGACGTGAGCGTGGGCGCGCAGATTGTCAACCTGCTGCGCCGTTTGCAGCGCGAACACGGCCTGACTTATCTCTTCATCTCGCACTCCATGCCGCTGGTGCGCTATCTCAGCACGCGCATCGCGGTCATGGAGCGAGGCCGTCTGGTGGAGACAGGCGAGGCGGTGGAACTGTGCGCGCATCCCAGAGAGGCTTACACCCGCCAATTGATCGCAGCCACGCCGGAGCTGCCCGCGGGCGCGGCCTGATCGGGCTAGTAGATAGCCGTACCAAAATGGCGCATTTGGGAACAGATTCGTGCAATTCAGGGCCCGATTTCGACAAAACAGAGCCAAAATATGATGAAAAATGGGCATTTTTGTTCAGTGAGACGACGGCATGTTTTTTGTATCTTGCTTATTATCTGTATTTTACAAGAAAATTGGCTTGGGAAACGGGTTGGAGAATGGGGGGAGGGGGGTGGGGGGCAGTAAGAGCGCGGGCGTGGGCCTTTCCTGGTTGCCAGTTCGGCCGCGCGGGAAGGTTTCCGATTCCATCCCCATAGACTATTGTGCGCCAGCGGAGAGATATTTCCAGCAAGGGGGCGGCAGCGTGGTTTGATTTGTGGCCTCCCACCCTTCGGCGATGAGGCTGCGGAAGGATGGGGCACCCGGCCCAGGCGAATTTAGTTCGGAGTTTGCAGCCTGCGCAACCGAATGCGCTGAGCTTCGGAGGCGGCCAAATATGATCACTTCATCCAAGGGCGTTTCCCGGCACTAACTTCTGCGGGCTCAGAGCAACCCGCTTGCTGCTTCCGGCGCTGTTAATCAAAATTGAGCGATGACATACGCTGGACGGAGCGCCTCGCAGAACCCGGGTACTGAAATCATCGGTTCCCCACAGGACTGCACATGGTCAAATATGAAATGACGGCGTGAGCGCCCACGACCCAGACTGCAAATGAACAACCGGTATGGCGCCTGCCTTCGATACTTCCTCGCAACGTCGACCCAGCGCCTCTTGGTTACCCTCCAACGCATAGACAAACGCTTTATCAGCTTTCATCTTCCGCGCCTCTCGAAGCAACTTTTCCATCTCTCGCGGCTTGAATTCGCTGGCATTGGTCTTAACTTCGCCCACCCACAGTGAGCCGTCAACTAGGCAAATAGCATCTATCTCGGTGAAAGGCTTTGTGTCCTCAAAACTCTCGTAGAACTCGAGACCTGGGCTATAGATAAAGCTATGCCTCGCCTGCTCACGCGCCTCTGATAACGCGTGGATAAGCGCCACTGTACCGTGTTCCGTGATCGCGCTGCGCACCAAAGTGTTGAGACGGTAGTACCAAGTCGACTCTACGGGGGTTCGGACGATGGCCCCACAGCCAGTGCAGTTGAATTCCCGTTCCAACTCCGAAATTTCTCTCCAAATGCGTGAACCACAATGTCTACACCGGGCGACAGTTCCCTGCCGCAAAATCTTAGCGTTTACGAATTCCTGCATTGTCCGCCGAAGGTCCCCTTGCGCCTCCTTCAGTTCGGCCTGTGGGTCCGCACTTCGCCGACTGGCGATCTCTTGATGCTGCGCAAGAAACTCTGCGCGCTCCCTGAGAAGATGTTGCTCAAGATATTGGAACGTCGTTTCATCTTCCCGGGCCCGAACATGCTGCGTTAGCTTGACGATCTCTTTTTCTATTCGGCGGACCTCATCATCCTGGGGAATCGTCGGATCAATTGTCCATCGCTCAGGATGCTTAGTAATTTTCTGCAGAACCATGCTTGGGGATTCTCCGGGCTCGCGACCGCCTAGCCCGGCCAGCTGTAACAAGGACTCTCTCCAGAATCGGCTCTCGAAGGTACGGTGAGCAGATTGAAGTCCTTCGAATAGGTTCAAGACGCCTCTGCAATACCTGGCCTTGTCTGAGGGGCCGTGATCTTGGTAGACCGGAGCAATTTCACGATGGTGGAGGTTTTCATCGTAGCCGTCACGCCTCCCACATCCAATAGCGACCAGTATCAGCTCTCGGTCCTCCGGAATCATTAAATACAATGGATCTTGGCGCCGCTTCAGGAACGAGAGGCCTCCATCCGCGTCGACGCGCCCCGGTAGGGCGCAGAAGCACCGAGTGATTCCGCTTCTCCTCGGGAGCTGATACTGCAAGTCTTCATTGCCGTAGTAGGAATGTTCCGCGACGTATTGAATGCGAACGTCCTGAATCCATTGTTCGTCCGGAGCGGTCACAAATGGTAAGCCGGGAAGGTTAACGAGGCCCCCGCTGGCAGGGATTTGATGGGCCGAGACCCCCAACAGTTCAGGACTTCCAAGGCCGCCCCCTCGAAACTCGAAAGAGTACCTTTCGCGCACTGGAAGCTCAGGGAAAGACCAGGGCTCACGCCGAGAATACCGAAAGAACGCGTCCAATTTCTTGCCCTGGAAAGGTGCGGCAAGAGCCTTTAGCTCGTCCTCCGTGAAGTTTGCAGAGGTCCAGTTAATGTACGGTGGGTGGTTGCCATTTCGAAACGCATATTTCTTGAGGAACTTAGTGAGGGCCTCTATCGTCTTTTCGTTGCCGAGTTCTGCGGGCGGCAGGCAGAACATTTTCCAGTCGGCACGAGAACCAGCACCTAATGTGAAGATATGGTTCCAGTTCGATATCCACGACTCAAGGTCGTCTCCGATGTATACCGTATATGTCGTCTCATGGAGTCCGATTCCAGAATCAACCACGGCACGGGCTGCGGACGCGGAGAATGGAAAAACGAACTGCTCGCGCCGATCTGCAAACCGCTCTAGAAATGCGGCAAGGTCGTCTGCAACGCCGAAGCTGACCTGCGGTATGTTCTCCGGAATTGGTCCCGAGAGAACATCGTTGCGCAATATCCCAAAATTCCGTGCGATTAGCCTATTAGGTGCCTCGCCTGCTCTGCTGCCGTATGTGACAAGGGTAGGTTTCCGAAACCATCTCATCTCCGTTGCAAAGCTGAGAACGCGATTGACTCCTATAAGGCGGTCATGATGGGACGGGGCATAATGTGGGTGCTCCCCTTTCGTGAGATCTGGAGCATGCCTCTCCATGATAAGGGGATTGATTTCGCTCAATAGCCGATCAACGAGCGTCTGTGGTAGGGCGGCGTAGCTATAAATTGAATCTGGATCAACGGTCCGCAGGAGACTCCAATAGGCGGGGGAAATTGCGCCGTCAATAACAGGAACGATCGGAAAGAGGCGACCACCCCACGTGTTTGTGCACGCGGAAAACAGAGCGTCAAGCAAGGCAAGAGGGGTGGAGGCTGGGTCGATCAGGTATGCGACACGTATTTGCCGAGGTCGGGAAACTACGGTCAAATGGCGATCCTTGTAATCGTCGTCAATCATACGAGTCGCGCTTTCAGAACGTCTCAATTGTAGTGCCCGGCGGCAAGGCTCCGGCTGGCAAACGGGGTGATGAAGTCGCGCCGGTGTCAGGCACTAATTGTGCCAAGCCGTGATATGTCTGTCATTTGCTGGCAAATAAAGGGATCAGTCCTCGTAAGTCGGCATATCGGAAGCGTTCGGCTAGGGACGAGGGCCTGAACGCGGATTCCGTCGAGGTTAAAACCACCACCTACCCGCCGCGCACACGAGCCTTCAGATATTGATGGAGGGGTTTGTGCGGGGGTTGAAACCCCCGCCTTCCACCCCAGCGACAAGGACCCGTCGCTGGGGGCCCCGGCCTCCCTCCGGATCGAACTATTCCGCTGCGGGAAACCCCGACCTACGCGCCGCGTACACGATCTTTCTGATGTATCAGGCCTTGGAAACCAGCGCAACCGCATCGCCCACGATCACCCTTCAGGTGGCCCAGGCATCGATCCTACTTCTTTCGATCGTTAGCCAAGATAAAGGGCTGTGCCCCATTCATCGGGGCCCAATCGCGATGAGTGGGCCTTCTGACTGGGTCATTGCTGCGGAATAGGTGCGGGCGTGGACGCCCGCACGACAGCCGGTCTGGAGACCGGAGCTACGCTCGACTCGATTTCAATCGCTCCTCGAACGCCGGTCGCGTAGTGGTTGAGGCTGCTCCATTGGTAGTCACCGGGAGATGCAACCAATCCGCGCTTCAACGGCTTCCACCGAAACGCACAAAGTTCGTGCGCCGGGGACCCCGGGTTGCGATGAATGTACCGTATCACTTCCGAGCGAGCATCTTCATCACGGACGTTGCGGTCCTAGTAGCGTTCCTGCCAGAACAAGACCCGCTCATCGCGAAAGAACCGCGATGAACGGGGCACAGCTTCCTATGGCTCGTGGTGATAGTTCGGGGTAAGACCCGCTCATCGCGATAAGGCCGCGATGAACGGGGACGGTCCCTGACACCGGGGTGAGTGGGCCACCTGCCTCCTTATTGCGGTTGCGGCGGCGCCGGAGTCTGGGGAGCCGCAGAGGGCGGCGGCGTTGTTGGCGCAGGCGGAGCCGGGGCAGTTGTTGCAGGCGGCGTTGTGGATGGAGCCGGCTGGGCTGGTGTGGGTGAGGGCGCAGGCGGAATTGCGGGCGCCGCGGGCTGACCGGGCGATGCGGGGGCAATTCCATTGCCGGCCCCCGGACGCGGCGGGGCGCCAGGCATGGGATGGCCGCCGGGCATGCCGCCCATGCCGGGGTGGTTGGCAGGCTGGGGAAGATCGGTTACATCCACCAGCTCAACGTCAAAAATGAGATCCGCCTTGGGAGGAATCCCCGGATGGGCGGCATCGGGGCCGGGATGGCCCTTGGCTCCGTAGGCCAGTTGCCAGGGGATAAACAGCCGGCGCTTGCCGCCAACTTTCATGCCGTAAAAGCCATCGTCGAAGCCGGGAATCAGGCGGCCAAACCCCTGCGCAAAGGCGAATGGCTGCGGATCGCCCTGCTTGGGCTTGCCGTCCGCGTCGAGCACCGGCTTGCCATCCTTGTCGAGCACCGGGGGGCGGGGATGGTCGTAGGACGAATCGAATTTGTGGCCATCGGCGGCCAGCCAGCCCGTGTACTGGACCTTATAGAGCTTGTTGGGCTCGGCCTCAGCGCCGGCGCCGATCTTGATGTCCTGGTATTGCAACGTGAACGCGGTCTTGCGAACGCCGCGCACCACAGGTATTCCGGGGGGCAGCTTGACGCCGGGCGCCGCGGAGTGGGCAGCGGTCGTCGTGGCCGGCTTCGCGGTTGTTGAGGTTGCAGCCGGTTTGGCCGCGGATTGGGCGCTGGCGGCCATCGCGCATGCCGCCGTCGCGCTCACAAGAAACAGAATCAGAATCGAGGATTTCATTGCGTCTTCAAGCTCCGAATGGGTCTTTGCGAAGTTTATCAGTCGGTCCCCGTGAAGCGCGTTGATCCGCAAATTCAATTCCGAAGTGGTTTCTGCTGGGGCCGTCGGCAATCAGAGCAAACCTTATGCACCTTTATGGGTCGCGCCTTTAGAGTGGATCCATGGCACCGGCTCCCGCCCTGTTTCATTTCCTGCACATCCTCTGGCTCCCGGTGGCGTCGTTTTTTGCCGGCGTTCTCAACACCATCGCGGGCGGGGGGTCGTTCCTGTCGCTTCCGGCGTTGCTTGCCAGCACGGCTGCGGCCGGGGTGGGCGCTGTCTCCGCGCAGGCCACCAATACGGTGGCTCTTTGGCCTGGGCAGTTGACTTCGCTGGTCGCCTTTCGCCAGCAACTGCGCGCCTACGGATGGAAGTTGTTGCCGCTGGCCGTCTCTTCCGGCGTGGGCGGGTGGATGGGCGGCTGGTTGCTGCTGCACACCGGGAACAAACGCTTCCGCGAGCTGCTGCCTTGGCTGCTGCTGTTTGCGGCCGTCATGTTCGTACTCAGCTTTCCGCTGGGCAAGTGGCTGGCAGGCCTGTCGGGCGGGCGCCGCTACAACACCTGGCTGATTATCGGCATGGTGGTGGTGAGCGTGTATGTGGGATACTTCGGCGCGGGCGGCGGGTTCCTGGCCATGGCGCTGTTCGGCATTTGCGGCGTCCACGACATTCACGAGATGAACGCGTTGAAGGTGCTCACGGCGGCTGTTTCCATCGGCATTCCGGCCATCAGCTTCATGCTGGCGGGCCGCGTGGCCTGGCATTTCTGCCTGATCATGGCGATACTGGCTGGCCTGGGCGGCTACTTGGGCGCGCACTATAGCCGCAAAGTCAACCAGCGTGTCATGCGCTGGACGGTCGCGGTGATCGGCTTTGTGACCGCAGGCTATTTTTTCCTGGCTAATTATTTACAGCATCCATAGGACCAGGCGTTATCGCGCCAGCATTCCCGCCAGCAACGCCGTTCTTGGTGCGAGGTGATCCAGCACAATCGATTCATGGCGGGCGTGCGCGCCATCGCCAACGGCGCCCATGCCATCTAACGTGGGAATGCCCAGCGCCGAGGTGAAGTTGCCGTCGGAAGCGCCCCCGGTCGACGCTTCGTCCAGCACGAGACCAAGTTCAGCGGCAAGGCGCCGCGCCCGCCAGTACAACAAAACAGTCCCGCGAATCCGCTCCATCGGCGGACGGTTGATGCCGCCTGCCACCGCCAGTGTGCAACGCTTGTCCGTGGCCTCGACTGCGGCAAACTTTCGCTCGATCCGCGCGCCGTCGGATTTGCGCGCGATGCGAACATCCACCTCCACCCAGGCTTCGGCGGGAATCACGTTGGTCTTGGTCCCGCCGCCGGCCAGGCCCACGCTCACCGTGAGGCCGCGCTTAAGGTTCGACCAGTTGCTGACCGTCTCGACCACGCGGGCCAGCTCGCGAATAGCGCTCGCTCCTTTTTCAAAATCCACGCCGGCGTGGGCGGCGACGCCATGGATATCGATGCGCCAGTTGCCGGTGCCCTTGCGAGCGGTTTTGTAGGCCAGCCCCTGCGCCGGCTCGAGAACAAACACGGCTGCGCACTCCCCTGCCAGGCGCTCGGTAATGGGGCGAGAAACGGGACTGCCCACCTCCTCGTCACTGTTGAGCAGCAGGATGATCTCCCGGTTAATGGCGCCGGACTCGGTGAGCATCTCGATGGCGGTGAAGGCCATGGCTACGCCTGCCTTCATATCCAGCGTTCCCGGACCCCAGAGGCACCCATCGGCGAGGCGGCAGGGCATGGTTTTGAGGGTGCCGAGCGGCCAGACAGTGTCGAGATGGCCGAGCAGCAGGGCTGGCTTTGCGGAGCCGACTGTGATTTTGGCGCCGAATCGCGCCTCAAGCAAATCGCCAAACCCGCGCTGGCGGTGCCATTTCACGCGGCCTCCCAGGGCTTTGGCATGGGCGGCGGCCAGCGCTACGCAGGCATCCACGGCGGATTTGTTGTCTGAAGGCGACTCCATGCGCACAAGTTGCTGGATAAGGTTGAGCAATGCGGGCTGCTTGCGCCGGGCTCCGGCCAGCAGGGCGCGCATCGGAAGGTCGGAATCGGCAGGGACAGGCATGCACAAACCTTTCAGAGGATGATTTCACCAGAATCGGATGATTCCAGCAGCGAAGCGCTGGACGCTTTGATTCTACGACAGTTATGGCGCCATCGGCGATCCGATTCTGGACTTCGCAGGTGGTCTGGGAGGTGCATGGTGTGGCTAAAATGCCACAGTACAGAGCTGCCAGGTTTCGTCTAACCTAACGGCTGCACCCAGTTTTGCAGATGGTTTTACACAGTTGGAGAGCGAATATTGGCGAGTCCAGCCCATTTGGAACAGACGATCGCAGCTCCTATCGAGTTTGAGGGGATTGGGCTTCATTCCGGCGCGCCGGTCACGATGCGCCTGCTGCCCGCCCCGGCCGGCTCGGGCATCGTCTTCCGGCGCACTGACCTCGACAACTTTGAGATCCCTGCCGGTGGCCGCAACGTGGCCAAGGTGAGCTATGCCACCAGCCTCATGCGCCAGGGCGTCCTGATTTCCACCACCGAACATTTGCTCTCCGCGCTGATCGGCATGGGCGTGGACAACGTCATCGCCGAGCTGGACAACCTGGAACTGCCCATCCTGGACGGCAGCGCCCTGCCCTATGTGCAGGCTTTTATCAATGCGGGCATCCGCACCCAGCGGCGCCGCCGCGAGACCATCCGCGTACTGCGGCCGGTTGAGGTGCGGGAGGGCGAAAAGTTTATCGGCGTCTATCCGGGGTCAGGGTACAAGATCGCATACACCATCGACTTTCCCGCGCCAATTGGTCGGCAAAAAACCTGCATTGACCTGGCAGCCGAGACCTACGGTGCGCTGATTGCCCCAGCACGCACCTTTGGCTACAAGTCCGACGAGAAAAAGCTGCGCGACATGGGCCTGATCCGAGGCGCCAGCCAGGAGAACGCAATCGTGCTCGGACCCAAGGGGCCGCAAAACGGCCCGCTGCGCTTTGAAGACGAGTATGTTCGGCACAAGGTGCTGGACCTGATTGGCGACCTGGCGCTGGCCGGGCGGCGCATTGAGGGCCACGTGGTGGCGGAGCGCGCCGGCCACGCCATGCATACCGCGCTGGTTTCACGGCTGCTGAAAGATCGCTCGGCGTGGGAGCTGGCCAATGTGCCGGTGGAGACGACCGCGGAGGAAATTGACCCAGCAACTTTGCCGGGCAAGTCTCTTTCCAGTGCTGCCCTGGTGGGCGCCTGACGCCGCAGTCAGATATTCTTTGCGGAGCGCAATCCCTAACTGAACAAAATGCACATCGGCGCGGCGGCTGCCACGCTCTTGCCCTCTTCGGCCAGCGCGCCGGTCACGGGGTTGCGAGCAAAGACGCTGATGTTGTTTGAATTCTGATTGGCCACCAGCATCCAGCGCTCGGTGTGGTCGAGGACAAAGTTGCGCGGAATTTTTCCGCCGCAGTTGGAGCGGCCGATGGGGGTCAGACTCCCGGACGTGAAGTCGGCGCGGAAGCTATAGAGAAAATCCTTGTCGCGATTGGCGAAGTAGACGAACTTTCCGTCCTTCGTAATCACGGTATCGCAGGCGCGGCTGAGGCCGTGATAGCCCTCGGGCAGCAGCTCGATGCGGCTGACAAGCGTCAGGCTGCCGTCGCTCTTGTGCCAGGCGAGCACGTCGACTGTCGAGTCCAGCTCATTGACGCAATAGGCGGTGTGGCCGTTGGGATGGAAATGCAGTGTGCGGCAGCCTGCGCCGGCACGAGCGTGATAAGTGCCGGCGGGCGTGAGCATGGCATTGGCGGAGTTGAGGTGGTAGATGTGGATGCAGTCTCCGCCCAGGTCGTTGATGTAGGCGAAGCGGTTATCGGGCGAGAACGAGGCAAAGTGCGCATGGGCGCTTTGCTGGCGATCAGTGTTGGGACCGTGAACGGTATAGTGCTCGGTCCAGACAATGGGGCTCAACTTGCCATCGGTCACAAGGAAGCTGGCTGCAGAGCCGCCGCCGTAGTCTGCCGCCAGCAGGACGTGGCCGGTGTGATCGAGAGCCACGTGGCAAGTGCCCTTGCTGGCCGAGTTCTGTGCGGAGAGCGGATGCAGCTCGCCATTCTGGACGCGAAAGCTGGCCACCGCGCCTGTGGGCTTGCCGTTAAAGGAATCAACCTCTGAGGCAGCGTAAAGAAAGTCGCGGGCGGGCGAAAAGGTGATCCAATCAACGTTGGCTTGTTTGGCAGCCACGCCGGCCGGCGTCAGTTCGGCGGTTGCAGAGTTCCAGTCGTAGGCGAGTATGCCGTCCGCCGTGCCCGAGCCTATGAAGACCCTTTGACCGATGGATGAGGGGAAACTGGGCGATGCGGCAGCGGCAACGGTGACGGCGGACGCGGTTTTTAGGAATCTGCGGCGAGAGAGGTTAGCCATGACAGAAGCGATTGTCGCCGATGAGGCTGGGAGCGCGCCAGCCGCTGCAGTCTTAGGTAGTGGTTCAAGTGATTTCCACAGGGTAGCGTGTTGCTTCGATCCGGATGAGGATTATTGAGAGAATATCGGTAGAATGGTTACATGGCAGACAAAGATGAGGCGCTCGCCATTCTACAGGCCGCAATCGCAATAGCTGGACTAATCCTTGTCTATTCAGGTTTCGTGCTCGCCAAGGGCGCAGGGTTATCTGATGTTCGTAAACAGGAGAAATTTCAACGTCTTGCCAAATGGGGGCTCGTACCGGTCATTGTCTCTTTGTTTTGTGCGCTTATGGCGGTCAGGGCGCTCTTGCCGGGGAGATTCGGCTCAGCATGGTCATCAAATTGGGTACTCTTCACGTTTGAAGTTGTCCTTTTTCTCACAGGCGCGTATGCAATAATTGCTGCATTCTACGGGTCATAATGCGAGGTGCTTCCTGTGAGCCTCACCCAAACCAAGATCAAAGAGCTTGAGAGCAAGGGTTTCGATAAACTTTATACGGACCACAAAGTCCTCTGGGATGGGTTGGCGTCAAATGCTCGAAAGTACGCGAGGGATCATATTACTGGAGGCAAAGATCCGAGGCTCGATGACATTTTGAAGATGTTGCTCCCGATGATTGAATCTCTCGACGAACTTCGGGATCATCAAGACCAGGTGAAGGCGAGAGCGAAGCGATATCAGACGTGGTTCGCTGAGTACATTATTGACAAGAATCTGGTGGGGGGAAAATGAGCGACAAGGAAAAGGTCGAAATCGCACAGCGCTACGTCAACGAGCAACTTGAAACGATCAAAAAATACCGCGCGGAAAAGCGCGAAATATCCTCCGAGGATTACGATAAAGTCGTCAAGAAAGTGACGGAGGCCATTCTCTCCAAATAACGGCCTACGCTGTTTGCTTTAGGCCGTACAGAATAGACCGCTTCTCCAGCAGAGCAACCATATCTGCAACTGCCCAAATCTTACTCTCTAAACCCGCCTCCATCGCAGGAGTAACGCGCAGCGTCTGATGCACCCGGCAGAAGTTGTAATAAAGAAAATAGATTGCCAGCATGTGCTCATGGTTCTCAACCTTCTTTGAGAACGCGTTGGTCAAGCGAGTGAACCGCCGCATCGACATACGCATGGTGAGATTCTGCCGCTCTACGTAGGACGTAGAAACATGTTTGGGATCGGGCTTGCCGCTGATGTAGACGGTTTCCGTTCCTATGCACACACCGGGGCTGTAGCGCGTTTCCGGGGCTGCCGGTGAGCCATACAATTTTATCAGCATCGCGTAATCCACGTCCATGCCAAAAGCACCCTCGACGGCCTCTACATAGGCTTTGTGGCCGTCCGTGGTGATCTGTACGCGAGTGGTCAACCGCGATGCTACATCCCCCATAAATGATCTTGCCCAGGCTGCATCCCTGCCACCACAAAGGTAGGAAACGATCAGCTTGGAATCCGCGTCGAGCGCCGTCCACGTCCACAGGCTGCCAGCGCCTTCCGCCTTCTTCTCTTCTGAGACGTTCTTGTCCTTGCCGTAGCAGAACGACCAGATTTCATCGCACTGGATACGTTTCGCGGCCACGTTGCGAACGTGCTCATCGTGGTATTCCGCGCAAACCTCGCCCATGTCGCCTAGCAGGGAAAGGACTGTTCCCTTGGCGATCCCGGTCATGCGGCAGGTTGAGCGGACGCTGTTTCCTTCGACTAAGGCCGATACGATTTGGACTCTCTGTGCTTTTGTAAGCCGACTCATAATGTCACTATTATGCTTGAGCGGTAATGTATTGTCAAGAGCAATTCCTCACATAAGTGAGACAATCTGAGTATGGCAATTAACTTGATGGCGTGTATATTGAATAAACTAAATTGATTAGAGTAGTTATTTTTTAAGTCGAACGAATACTAAGATTGTCTCACTTATGTGAGGAATTGCCGACTGAGATTTTCAGGGGTCAGGTGTGATTGACAGGTTGACTTGAATCTGGATGATGGTAGACTTGATTGCATCAAGGAGCTTTGGAATGAGCGACAAACTCACCGCAGCGGTCGAAGCCCTACAGGAGGAGCTGGAAAAGCAGCTTTCAGAGGCAGCCGACACCAAGCGAATGATCAACGGATTGCTCCGACGTATGGGCAAAGAGCCCTTGTACACCGACACGTCCGACGACGCGCAATCTTCCACCATTAGGGCGGATCAGTTCTACGGGAAACCGTTGGCGACCGCCGCACGGGAATTCCTGGAGCGCCGCAAGCAGGCTTGTGCGGCTGAGGAAGTTCTTGAAGGTCTGAAAAGAGGCGGTTTCGATTTTAAGGGAACCGGATGGAAGGATAAGGATTACCTGCGGATGCTCGCGATCTCAATGGCGAAGAACAATACGCTGTTCCATAAATTGCCCAATGGGACGTTTGGCCTCTTGAATTGGTACGACAGCGCAAGCATTCGGAAGGCAGATAAAGCCAAACAGGATGCCGCCGAATCCTCGGCGGAGGAGAGTGCTTCATGAGTTTTCGTCGTAAGACGGAAACGCCCGACTGCGCAAACAGTCGGGCGATCCTACAGGAAGGAGAGAACTGGATTGATTACCCTCAGCCGTTCTCACCATCGGTGCGTGGTCACGATCCGCTTTCGCGGGGTAGTGATCACGATTGATATACCACCCTAGGGCGCAAGCCCTAGTCAAGCCAAATCAGGCGGGCAAAGAGGAATACTCACCCGCCTGGTTAAATTGTATCAATCGGCCTTCTTCCATCGGGCCGCGGCGGCCTTCTTAGCTATCTCTACACGTTCATCTTTGGTCAGGGCTGCTTTGCGGGCTTTTCCGCCTTTCAGTCCGCCTAGTCGCCCCAGCGCAACAGCGGCAGGGTTCCTTTTGGTCGATTGATTCAATGTGCCTCCCGTCGCCAGTTCAGCTATTCTGAGCGCGTTTTGTGCGAAATCCGCTGGAGTCGATTGCTTTGGCATAACTCCATGATCGACCATCGCGGTCAGCGTTACAAGGGCCTGTGCAAATCACTTGGCCCACTACCCAGTCTTAGCCTAAAAATCTCCCACCGGCGTTCCGTTCATCTTCCCAACTTGAAAATTACATTCACCGTAGTCTCGACCTCAATGGGCTGACCATCAAGTTTGTACGGCTGATAGCGCCAGTTTTTCACCGCATCCAGCGCAGACTGTTGCAGTATCGCCGGACCCCTGACCACGCGCAGGTTCTCGATGATGCCTGCTTTGGAGATAGTGGCCGCCAGAACCACCGTGCCTTCGGTACGCGTAGCAATGGCGATCGATGAATAGATTGGAACGGGCTTGTACACCAGCAACCCTTCCACAATTGAACCCGAGACTTGCAGCGGATGGGACGGCCCCGCATGGACGACGGGGATCACAGTCTGCGCTTGAAAAATCTTGCCTGGGCCATCGGCAACGCCGGAACCCAGGTCCGGGCCTTGGATGTCTCCACCCGGCACGGATTGGTCCCGGTCGTTAGTGGCGATGAAGTTGGGAATCTTAGGCGGCGCAAAGATCGGGCTGAGATCGAGCTCACTCGCGCCGCGCGTCGGGTAAGCGGGCGGTTGGCTCAGCGGTTGCTGCGGAGTTGGTGGCGCCGGCGCTTCCATTAGGAAGGGGAAAGCCTGGCGCGACAGGGCTTCAGGGTAGATGAGTGGGATCAGGATCAACGCAAGCAGGATGGACCCGTTGAAGAGGAAAGCGGCGACCATCCAACGGCGGCTGCGGGTGCGGATTCTGCCATCGGATTCAAATACGGAGTCTTCAAACACGGCTGCCTCCCTGAGATTCAAGAATCAGCGGCCGGCAGAGCATCGCGAGCGCACGGGGACGACCCGCCCCAGCCTTGAACTAAGGCGGGGAGCGGAGAGCCGGTACTCCGTTTATCCCAATCGGAACCACTGTGCTTGTGTAGACACCTAGCCTAAAAGAACTGTTCCCGAGGTTGAGCAAAGTGTGTCTTCGATGCGATACACTCCAAAGGATTCACAACGGCAAACGTTGGAGTTGCTATGAAATTGTTTTACTTGTTGTTTCTTGCAGTCGCCGCAATCGCAAATTCAAGTGCTCAGGCTCAGGATGCAAGTCCCAATCCCGCGCCCGCCCCTAACCCGGAACCCAATCCGGCCGCCACGCTCCAGTACATCCATGCAGCGTGGGATACACTCACCCGGTGGATGACCGACTGCCACTCGCTCGTGGATACCAAGATCTCCGCTACGCCGTTGCTTTATGTGCCGGCAGACGTTCCAGTGCCCAAGGAAGTTACCGCGTTGGAAGAGAAGTGCCACGTAAAAGTGGTTGCCCTGCCGCGGCGCATTGAGAAACTGGGAGATGTGACGCCCGCGGAGTTGCCGGCGTCCGGGCTGCTCTATCTGCCCAACCCTTACGTGGTTCCCGGCGGACGATTCAACGAAATGTATGGGTGGGACAGTTACTTCATTGTGTTAGGTCTCGAAGCCGATCATCGCGAAGCCTTGGCCAAGGACATGGTTGATAACTTCCTGTTCGAGATCGAGCACTACGGAGCCGTGCTGAACGCCAACCGCACTTACTATCTGACTCGCTCGCAGCCGCCGTTTCTAACGTCGATGATTCGGGGGGTCTATGAGAATCCAGCAAGCTTCCCCGCCACTCCGGCGGGACGCGCAGAGGCGCGGACCTGGCTCGATCGCGCCTATACGCTGGCGGAAAAAGATTACTCGACCTGGACGCGGCCGGAACACAAGGCCGGGTCAACCGGACTCGCGCGTTTTTTTGATTATGGAACCGGGCCGGTGCCCGAGATGGCCGATGACAACAGCTATTACTCTGATGTGATTCGCTGGCTGGTTGCGCATCCCGGAAAGGGCGGCGATGGCTTTCTGGTGAAAGGTTCCGAGCATCCCGACGCCGCGGAGGCTGCGCGGCTGAAGCAGAAGAGTTGCGATGTGCAGGCGAGCAAGGTATGTGCGCGTGCGTGGGCGGCGGGCTACCGCCTCAGCCGGGATTTTTATGTCGGCGACCGGGCCATGCGCGAGTCCGGCTTCGACCCCAGCTTTCGCTTTGGACCGTTTGACGGGGCAACTGAAAACTATGCACCGGTATGCCTCAACAGCCTGCTTTATCGCTATGAGCGGGACCTTTCCCACCTGGCTCATCTGATAGGTCACCCCGCGGATGCTATCCGCTGGGATCGCCGTGCCAAGGCGCGCGATGCCGCCATCCAACGCTATCTCTGGCAGCAGAAGGAGGGCGTCTTTGCGGACTACGACTTTGTCCACGCCAAGCGATCGAGTTATGCGTATATTACTTCTCTCTATCCTTTGTGGGCCGGGGTAGCAACGCGAGAAGAAGCAAAGCAAATGGTGCGCAAACTCAACCTCTTCGAACGCCCTGGCGGATTATCCATGAGTAACTTCGACTCTGGGATGCAGTGGGATGAACCATTCGGCTGGGCGCCAACCAACTGGATGGCCGTGGACGGCCTCAAGGCGATGGGCTTTCACGCGGAAGCCGCCCGCAACGCGCGCGACTTTGACGCCACTATCGACGAGGGCTTCGCACGAGATGGGACAATCGTGGAGAAGTACAACGTAGTTGCAGGCAACTCCAACGTAGAGGTGCGCACCGGCTACAAAGTCAACCAGGTAGGCTTCGGCTGGAGCAACGCCGTCTATCTCAAGATGAAGGAAATCCTGCAGAAGCCGGGGGACGCGCCCACTAATTAGCAGACTCGGGAATGCAGGGCCGGTTTGAATCGGATCAATGAAATGGGGCGCTCCCGCGTGGACGCGCCCCTTTTTTATGTCGTCGCCTGGTTATTCCGGCAGCGTCAACTTGCCCTTGATATTAAAGGTCCCTGAGACCACTTGCGCGCCCGTATGCGGCTGACCACCGCCAACCGAAACCACATATTGGCCTTCAGCAATGATAGGCTCGCCGGCTTCAGTCACCATGCTCAGGTCGCGGGCCCTCAATTCAAATCGCACTTTCTGGGATGCGCCGGCATCCAGATGAATTCGCTGAAAGCCGCGCAACGCGCGCAGCGGCGCGCCTGGAACCGCGGGAAATTCCAGATAGAGCTGGGTCGCCTCGTCGCCTGCACGATGGCCGGTATTGGTTACAGTTACCTCGGCAACGACCGGGCTGCCTGCATCTACTGCGCCGCTGGGAACCATAAGTCCGCTGTAACTGAAGGTGGTATAACTCAGGCCGTATCCGAAAGGAAAGAGCGGCGTCCCGGCGAAGTAGCGATAAGTCCGGCCTTTCATCGAGTAATCCTCGAAAGGCGGCAACTGACTTACATCGGTATAGAAAGTTACCGGCAAGCGGCCTGCGGGATTGTTGCGGCCGCTCAGAGTCTCAGCCACCGCCGCGCCGCCTTCTTCGCCCGGATACCAGGCGTCGAGGATAGCATTGGCATGCTCTTTGGCCCAATTCACGCCCAGGGCGCTGCCGTTGGTCAGCACCACCACCAGAGGCTTGCCGGTCGCGGCCACGGCCTCAAGCAGATCCTGCTCCGGTTTGGGCAGGTCGAGGCTGGTGCGGTCGCCGCCCTTGAAGCCCGGCTCATTCACCTGCATCTCTTCGCCTTCAAGTTCGCTGGTAATGCCCACCACGGCCACCACGATATCCGCATCCTTCGCCGCCGCGACAGCATCGGGACTGGGCGTTAAGTTAATCTTCGACCACATCAGGCGGGCCGCCGGCGGGGCGGTTGCGATGGGAACGTAATCCACCTCAATCGTGACCGGTTTGCCGCCTTCCAGATGGAGCCGGCCCAGCTTCGGCGAATCGCTTGAAGTGTTGTACCCGGTGGTTAGTTCCTTCCCGCCGACGCTCATCCGGAACGACCCATCGGCTGCGAGGCCCAGGTCGTAATCGCCCGTTTCCTGGGGCGTGAGCGTCGCTTCCCAGTGGATCACCAACGGCTTCAGATCGGCTGCCTCGCTGGGCACAGGATGAGCGGCGGCATCGAGAGTCGGCTCAATCCGCGTCGCCACCGGCGTCGGCTTGGGCGCAGCCGGATTCATCATCGCGGCCATGTCGAATTTGGCGTAGCTCGCGGACACGCCGGGTTTGCCGCCGGTTGTCAGCAAATTTCCCGGAACAGGCGAAGCGTCATGGCCAAGAAACATGGTGCCGGGAACATAGCGAATGGAAGCCTGGGGAAACTCGGCGCGCATCCCTTCAAGCACCGAGACCGTATGGGAGGGGACGCCGTTGTAGTTGCCCAGCAGCACCTTGGTCTGATCGGCCAGCGGCCCAATGACGGCGATTTTGACGCCGGAAGTCTTCAGCGGCAGTGTGCCGTCGTTCTTGAGCAGAACCATGGACTCGTTCGCCAGTAGGCGGGCCATGTCGCGGTGCTCGCGGCTGTCCAGTTCCTTCTCATCAATCTTGTTGTAGGGCACCATATCCGGCGGGTCGAACATGCCCAGCTTCATGCGCGCAGTAAACAGCCGCGTAACGGCGACATCGATGTCGCTCTCCTTCAGAAAGCCTTCCTTGACGGCATCGAGATAGGGTTTGTAGTCGTGATCGTCCGTCACCTTGGCGAAGAAGTCTCCGCATTCGTTGTCCATGCCTCGCTGCAGGCTGATCGCGGAGGCTTCCGGTTGGGATTTGGTGAAGTGATGTCCATTGAAGATGTCGGTGACGGCGCCGCAATCTGACACCACGTAGCCCTTGAAACCCCACTTGCCTCGCAGTTGATCCTGAAGAAGAAACTGATTGGCGCAGGCGGGCTGGCCGTTGACGCTGTTGTAGGCGCACATGACGGAGTCTGCCTTGCCCTCAGTGACTGCTGCGCGGAAAGCGGGCAGATAGGTGTCAATTTCGTCGTGCTTGCTCACTGTCACGTCGGCCTTGTGGCGCGTGGACTCGGGACCACTATGAACCGCAAAATGCTTGGGCGTGGAGATGACCCGATAGTAGTTCGGATCGTCTCCCTGCATGCCAGTCACAAAGGCAACACCCATATGCGCCGTCAGAAACGGGTCTTCGCCATAGGTCTCCTGGCCGCGGCCCCAGCGCGGGTCGCGGAAGATGTTGATGTTGGGCGCCCAGAAGTCCAGGCCCTCGAAGATGTTGCTATGCCCGGCGCGCATATCCTGCGCATGCTTGATGCGCCCTTCGGTGCTGATCGCGATGGCCATCTGATGGATGTTCGCCGGATCGAAGGTGGCAGCCAGCCCAATGGGCTCAGGAAACTCCGTGGTCCCATTCACCGCCACGCCGTGCAATGCCTCGCTCCACCAGTCATAGGCGGGCACGTTGAGCCGGGGAATGGCGCGTGCCTGGTTCAAAAGCTGCGTGGCCTTCTCATCGAGCGTCATCCGATGCACCAAGTCCGCTGCGCGCTGCTCCGCGGGCAGGCTGGGGTCAAGATATGCGGGCTTCTGGTCTGAGGGTTTCGCAGCATCCTGCGCCCCGGCCATCCAGGCCGTTCCACAAAATGCCAATGCTGCCGCTACAATTCGCAATCCAAGGTTGGTCATCCGATTCCTCACAGGAGGGCTCAAGGTCCCAGCGCTTTTTTGGTCGCCGCGTAATGTTGGCTCACTACCCGGCTGCCAACCCTAATTGTCGCGGGAAGGCGCTGTCAAGCGGTCCGAGAAAGTGAATTCTTTCCAATAGCAAATCGGTTTATTCCGATTGGTCCGGATGAGCGCTCTACGCGCCGGGCGCGAAGAAGTCTTTGAGGCCGGCGCGCTGGGCATGGGCGGCCATGGAGGTTTGAATCTCCAGAGCCAGCGCCAGCGCATCGCGGCCCTGGCGGGCGGTCACGCGGGGCTCGCGTCGGGTCCGGACCGATTCCAGGAAAGACTCGATCTCCAGGCGCAGCGGCTCGCCGGGAGTGACGTTTGGTTTGGCAAACGAAAGCCCGGGGCCCGGACCGGTTGAGCCGGCTGCCGCCCATTTGGCCAGCAGAGCAGGGTCTGCGTTGCCGGCCGCGATCGCAGCGGCAAACTCCGCTGGAAGACTTCCAGGGGCGCCGGCCCCGCCCGCGCCGTCGACGCGAATGACCAGCAGGTCCTGCCGCGCATAGTCGATGGAGACATACTGGCGAGGCTCAAAGAAGCGCAGCTTGCGCACCCGCTCGGTGGAGACGCGCGAGGCCGTGAAGTTGGCCACGCAGCCGGATTCGAACTCCACGCGCACGTTGGCGATGTCTACCTTGGGCGACAAGATCGGCAATCCTACCGCGCGCACCTCGCGCACCGGCGAGTTGGCAAAGGTGAGCACAATGTCCAGGTCGTGGATCATCAGGTCCATGACCACGTCCACATCCAGTGAACGGGGCGTAAAGACGGAGAGCCGGTGCGCTTCAAAAAACATGGGCCGTCGGAGTTGCGGCTCGATGGCGAGGACCGCTGGGTTGAAGCGCTCCAGGTGACCGGGCTGCAGGATGCGTTTGCCTTTGCCGGCGCGGCCTTTTTCTGCAATCCGGATTAGGTCGTCGGCATCGGCAAGGCTCGCGGCCAGGGGCTTTTCCACCAGCAGATCGAGTCCCGCATCGAGCAGGGCCGAGGCTACGGCATGGTGGCGGACGGTCGGGACAGCGACGGTAGCCGCGTCGAGATTAAGACCGGCTGCCAACAACTCGTCCACTGAGGAGAAGACAGGGACGGAGTATTTGGCTGCAGCTTCGGCGGCGCGGGCTGCGTCCGGCTCGACGACGGCAACAAGAGACACGCCCTGGCCGGCGGTTTCCAGCTCGCGGTAGACGCGGAGATGGTTGCGTCCAAAAGCGCCGGCTCCGGCAACGGCGACGCGGAGAATGGACTTGCCGCTTATTTTGCAGCCTCTTTTTTTGCCCCTTCGCCTTCGACGGCTTTGAGGCAGCGGCCGTAGAGTTCGAGCAGTTGGGTCACATGCTCCTCCGGTTTGGCCGAGGCGGCGCCGCTGAAGCCGGTTGATCCCGTGGCGGGGCGGCCCACGCCGGTGGTCCCGGCCACAAACTTGAGCAGATCGAGAGCGATGTCTTCATTGCGCCGGGCGCCAAGGCCCGCGCTGTTTAATGCGTCCATGCGGAAAAGTCTCCAAGGGGATGCTAGCAGAAAGCGCTTGGCGCGACTGCTGGAGAGGGCGATCATGCCGGGTTCTAGGTGAAGAGTTGATGTTCATTTGCGAACACACGCTTTCGATTCTGAACAGCCTGCCGGGAATGCTGTGCGCGCCCGCGGTTTGGATTCTCTTGAGAAGATGAGAGTTGGATGCGAGTTGCAATGGCAGTTAGAATGCTTGATGATCCATGCAAGATCGTGTGCCCGGAGGCTTCATGCAGACATTGTTCTATGACTTACGCTTTGCGTTGCGGCAACTGCTCAAGACTCCGGGCCTTGCACTGCTGGCCATTCTGACCCTCGCGCTGGGCGTGGGAGCCAACACGGCCATCTTCACGGTGATCGAGAGCGTGCTGTTACGGCCACTGCCCTACGCGCATTCCGATCGTTTGCTCTATATTGGGCCGGCAACCGACAAGCCGGGTTTCGCAACCACGTCCTGGTTGAACTACACGGATATCCATGCCCAATCGAAGCTTCTCCAGTACGCCGCCGGTTATTCGGAGGACGTCAGCGTGCTTGAGAACCGGGATGGCTCAGTCAGCGTGGTGGCCCCGCGCGTGACCACCAATCTGTTTTCGATGCTCGGCGTCCACCCCTTGCTGGGCCGCATCTTTACCGATGCCGAGGGCCTGGCGGGCGGCCCGCAGGTGGTGCTGCTATCGGAAAGCGTGTGGCGGGAGAGCTTCCATGCCGACCCGAAAATCGTCGGGCAAGTGGTGAAAATTGGCGGTCAGTCGCGCGCAGTTGTCGGCGTCATGCCCAATAGCTTTCACTTTCCGGAGTCAATGAGGCCGGATTTGAACATGGGAGTCTGGCTGCCGGTGCAACCCACGGCTGAGATGTTGAAGGACCGCGGATACCACTTCTTCAATGTGGTGGCCGAGCTTCGTCCCGGAGTGAGCACCCCGCAGGCGCAACGCGAGCTGGACGCCATTGCCGCGCACATTCCCCGGACCAAGGACGAAGGCAAAGTGACATTCCGGGCCACGCCTTACCAGGAAGTGCTCACCGGGCCGGTGCGCCCGGTTCTCTACGCGCTGTTTGGCGCGCTGGCACTGGTGCTGCTGATTGCCTGCGCCAATGTATCTAATCTGATGATTGCGCGTTGCCTTGGCCGACAGCAGGAGTTCGCCGTGCGGGCGGCCCTGGGCGCCAGCCGGCGGCGCCTGATCCGGCAGATGCTTTCTGAAGGACTGGCACTCAGCCTGCTGGGGTGCGGCGTGGGGGCGGTGCTCGCTCAATTGGCCATGCTGGGCGTCCGCAAGCTTCCCAGCGGAACCATTCCGGATGCCGACACCATCTCCATCCACTGGACCATCGTGCTGGCGCTTGCAGCCATCGCGATTTTGACCACCGTGCTCTCCTCCCTGCTTCCGGCGCTGCTGGTGGCGCGCTCCCATCCGCAGGCGGCGTTGCTGTCTGCTTCGCGCGCCCTGGGCTCGCGCACCGTGGGCGGAAAACTGAGCGGCTGGCTGGTGGCGGCAGAGGTGGCGCTTTCGACTCTGCTGCTGGTGGGAACGGGGCTGCTCTTCCACACGCTCTGGAATCTCGAAAAGTCGCAGCTGGGCTTTGATGCGGCCCGCGTAACCACCTTTACCGCCATGCCGGCGGACGCCGCCGGGTTTTCAGGGATGGCGGTTTCGGAGGATACGGCCAATGCGCCGGCATCCGTGGCCACGTTGGTCTACCAGCCTGTCCTGGACCGCATGCGCCAAGTGCCCGGAGTGGAAAGCGCCGCGCTGGCGACGTCTCCGCCGCTCTCGGGTATGGATATTGGCAGCAGCTTCGACATCGTCGGCCAGGCCAAGGATCCAGCCAACGAACCGGAAGCGCGCGTCTCCGCCGTTAGCGGCGATTACGCCCGAACCATGGGCACACCGGTTGTGCGCGGACGCATGATTGGCGATGGGGATGCGGCGACTACTCCCTTTGCGGTTGTGATCAATGAAACCCTCGCGAAGAAATATTTCTCCGGCAAAGATCCATTGGGAAAGCAGCTCAATCTGGGCGGCAAAGACACCGGCATGATCAAGCCATACACCATTGTGGGCGTTCTTGGCGACCAGGTGGACAGAACCGTTGGCGGCGACGTGGAACCGCTGATTCTGTTGCCCGCGCAGCAGGTTCCGACTACGTCGCTGTTCTATCAGGCGCTTTTGAAAACCGTGGTCAGCTTTGTGGTCAAGACCAAGGGCAACCTCCCGGTGGCGGCGGAGATGCGTTCTGTCTTTCATAAAAGCGCTCCGGGATTCGCGCTGGATGACTTTCAAACCATGCAGGAGGCGGTGGAAAAGAACACCTTCAGCCAGAGGCTGGGACTTTATCTTGTGGGCTCGTTCGCCGGGCTCGCGGTGGCCATGGTATTTGCCGGACTTTACGGCGTGCTGTCGCAGTTGGTGAGTTACAGGCGGCGCGAAATCGGCGTGCGCATGGCGCTCGGAGCAACCCGGTTGAGCGTGGCGCAACTCGTCCTCCGGCAAGGCTCGATCCTGGTGGGCGCGGGTCTGGTCGTCGGCCTGGTGCTGGCGCTCGCCACGGGGCGACTGGTCAAGAGCTTCCTTTACCAGGTGCAGCCGGTGGACGGATGGACCTATGCATCCGCGGCGTTGGCGCTCGCGGTCGTCGGCTTGACGGCGGCCCTGTTGCCCGCGCGCAAAGCGGCCTCCATCCAGCCTATGGAAGCGTTGCGCGAGGATTAGCGTGCCTCCGGCTGAGTGAATGGACGCGTGTCCCATCCTTTCGCGTCCAAAAATGACTGCAGGATGAGCGTAGCCGCCACCTGATCGACCACTCGCCGGTGTTGCTGGCGTGCGTGGCCGGACTCATACAAAATCTGATGGGCTTCGCGAGTGGTCAGCCGCTCATCCCACAGGTGAATGGGCAGTCCGGTCAGTTCACCCAGTTGGACGGCAAAGCTGTGCGTTTTCGCCGCCTGCGGGCTCAGCTCGCCGGAGAGATGCAGCGGATTGCCCACCACAATGCCCGCGACCGCAAACCGCCGCGCCAGCCGCGCCAGCGAGCGCAGGTCCTCCCTGGCATTGTGGCGCCGCAGCAGCGTAAGCACCGGCTGCGCCGTCAGCCCCAGCTCGTCGGATACGGCCACGCCAATGCGGCGGTTGCCGACGTCGAGGCCGAGATAGCGAGGGTGGGGGGCAGACTCCAGCTTTGAGCTCCTGAATGGGCGCTAAAGCTTGATCTTAAAGCTGCCCGGCGCTGGAGACTCCGGAATGCGGGCGAATCGGGGCGCGGAAGAAATGCCCGCCCTTGGGCATCACGACCGATGCAATCAAACCGATACAATCAAAGGTAGAGAATCCCCATGGGGTTTTCTCGCGTCTTTACTGCATGAAGGGTCGATAGCGACGGAATGGCAGGCCGCGGACAGAAAAGCAGGAAGAAGAGGAGTTCTGGCGCGGCGGGGACCCTGCTGGCGGTCCTTCTTCTATTGCTTGTTGCGGCCGGAGGAGCCGCGTGGCTGGTCTTTTTCCCTTTCGGGCCCAACCAGGAGACATTTGTCGAGCTGGCCCCGGGCTCTTCCACGGTGCGCATCGGGCAGCAGTTGCAGGCCGCCGGCGTGGTGCGCAGCCAGTTTGGCTTCGATCTGATGCGGGTGTGGAAGCGGGGAACGCTGCGTGCCGGCGAATACCGGTTCGATCATCCGGCGCCGATCACCGAGGTTTATGCGCGAATCGCGCGCGGAGATGTTTTTACCCGGACAGTCACCATTCCGGAGGGCGCGACCATCTTTGATATTGCAGCCCGTCTGGAAGAGGCAGGGCTGGGCGCCAAAGGGATTTTTCTGGATGCGGCGGCGAGCCAGACCGCCTTGGTTACCGATCTGGATCCCAAAGCAACGAGCCTGGAGGGCTACCTGTTCCCTGACACCTATCATTTCGCGCGCTCAGCTAGTCCGGCGCTGATTTGTGCAACCATGGTTCGGCGTTTCCGCGCGGAAGCCGCCCAACTGGGTTTGAAGCAGAACCTGCACGAAGTGGTGACCCTGGCATCGCTGGTGGAACGGGAGACGGCTGTGGATGCGGAGCGGCCGCTGGTGGCCAGCGTCTTTGAGAACCGGCTGGCCAAAAACATGCCCCTGATGACCGACCCCTCTGTGATCTACGGGCTGGAGGTCGAGGGCCGCTGGCGCGGCGCGATCCATGAAACCGATCTGAGCCACGATACCGCATACAACACCTATCTGCATCCCGGCCTGCCGCCAGGCCCGGTGGCCAACCCCGGCGCACGATCGCTCAAGGCGGCGATGGATCCCGCCAAGACGGATTACCTTTATTTCGTGGCCGCCGGGGCCAATCCGCAGGGCCGGTCGATCTTTGCCAGCACCCTGGAAGAGCACAACCGCAACGTGGCCGGTTACCGGAATGCCGAAAAAAAAGCAGGCGGCCGATGAAGACAGGCTATCGTCTCTTCTCCATTGCTGCCCTGTTTCTTCCCCTCCTGCTTTCGGGTTGCTTCATCCTTTCCACCACCCGCAGGCTCCCCGTGCCCAAGGCGCCGGCCATTGTGCAGGCGGTCACGCCGGAGGATCTGGTGGCGCAGCTCAATCAGCGCTGGACTGCGCTTAATTCCCTCACTGCCTCGGTCGAGATCCAGGCCAGCCAGCTCAAGACCAACGAGGGCATGGCCAAGGATTACACCACCTTCCGCGGTCAAATCATGATGCGCAAGCCGCAGATGCTGCGCGTTTATGGCCGGCTGCCGGTGATTGGCAGCGAGATGTTCGATATGGTCAGCGACGGAAAGCACTTTACGATGTATATTCCGCACTATAACAAGGTATACAAAGGCTCCAACACAGTGAGAAAGAGGTCGGCCAGCCTGGTGGAAAACATGCGGCCGGGATTCTTTCTCGACGCCATGGTCGTGCGTGGACTGGAACCCGATGATCTGTATACCGTCACTTCAGTAACTGTCACTGTGGAAGACGCGGCCAAGAAACATTTCCTCCTGGTGCCGGAATACATCCTGAACGTGGGCCGGCGCAAAGGCGGTAGTCAGCAATTGGTGCCTCTTCGGGTCATCACCTTCCACAGGGACGACCTGCTGCCTTATCAGGAGGACGTATACGACAGCGACGGCAACCTGGAGACTCAGGTTTTTTATGCCGGCTACCGGGATTTCGATTCCAACAGGTTCCCCTCGACGATCACCATCAAGCGCCCTCTTGAGGAGTCTCAAATCGTTCTCACCGTAGAGAAAATGACAGAGAACCAGCCGCTGCCTGACGATCAATTCGTGATCAACAATATTCCCCCGGGAACCCAGATTCAGGATCTTGAATAGCAAAATCCGTCAACACAAATAAGAATGCGGAGGCTCAGTGAGCCTCCGCATTCCATTGGGCCGCGGCAATGATCGCCTCTTGGCTCGTTACCCTTAGGCCGAAGCGCTTTCGATGGTGTCGATGTGGATCACCTTGGCATCCGTGTCCAGCCGTCCGGTCACCTTGACCTGCTTGCCTTCAAAGGCCTCGGCCTTCGAATTGTCGTCCAGCTTGTACATCTCGCCTGAGGAATCGCGCAGCGAGAATTGCTCGCCGTTGCGGACAATGGTTCCGGTGAAGGTCTGAGACTCGGCTGGATCCTGCTTCGTCTGGTCCTGGCCGGCCCGGGGTGCTTGAGTCTGTGGCTGGTTTTGAGGCGGCTGAGTCTGCGGCTCCTGGGCAAGCGCGCTGGATACACTCAAGGCCAGAACGCCTGTCAGAGCGAGTGTGCCCAACAATAAGTTAGGAATTGAACTCTTGATGGTTTTCACGTCTAATACCTCCGGGGGATTTCGTCTTTACATCGTGCGCTTGATGATGTGCATTTAATGGGCCAAAGTCCGAAAGTTGATAACATGCAAGTTAGTGTGCCGGATCTCGAAAGTGACTCGTAAAAACTACCCCACCATGAAAAAAAGTCGAGCCGCATTGCGCAACGCGACCCAATTATCTTTCCTATTATTTGTTCCTTACCTTTCCGCGTCGGGCGTTCCATGCATCAAATTCTGGTAGCGTCGCGCATACTCTGCCTTGTAGTCCTCCACGGCGCGCTGATAACTCAAGGGCGGTGTCTCCGCCTTGAGAGTCCACCGCAGGCGAATCTCCCTTGCCGCGGAAGTAAGCACTAACGTCCCGTCACTCGCCTGCACAGGAGTTTTGTCCACCATTGCACTCTTCAGATCCATAAACCACGGAAGGTGAATCACAATCTGCCTGGGAGCAGTGATGAAATGCGGATCTAGATGCAGCACCGCCTCGTCCGCCGCCGGCTGCTCTAACTTGAAGTCGACCGGGCCGAAGTTAGTCGGCGCCTTGCTGACGGCAATCGTCTTACCCTGGCCGATCCAGTCCGGTGAAACCACGCTGAGCAGGTGCAGCCGGTCGCCTTCTTCGCGGACCAGCATGATCCGCAACAAAGTGCGGTACTCGGCGGCGAACCAGCCGTGCGGCGCGAGATTGTCCTGGAAGTTACGGTCGCCCCATGGAAGTACGGCGAACTCGAATCCGGCCTGCGTTGAGCTGGTGTGGATCAGTAACGCGTATAACTCGCGCACAGCCTGCTCCTGATCCGCATCATCTCCGCGAACCACTTCCGTCATAGTATTTTTGATGGTGAGATAGTGGTGCAGGAATTCGCCATCGGCATACGTCATGATGCCTTCGGCGTATTTGGCCTGAGTGGCTTTTAGTGTCGCCGCCACGCGAGGATCGCAGGGGTCGAGCGTAGGCTCGGGAACCACTGCCAGCAGATTTCCCCAGTCGTATCCGCCCTTTTGCCCGTCGAGCGCCGGAGGAATGTAGCCCCCGCCCGTTTGAGTCCTGTCCGCCTGGGTTCGCGCGTCCAGCACCTTGAAGAAAGCCTTGCGGTAGTCGTCGTATTCAGCCTGCCAGTTTTGAGCCAGATCGGCGTGGCCGGTTTCGCTGGCCATCTGGATGGCAAGCTTGAGCCCGGAAAGCGCCAGGAAGTTATAGCCTGTCAGATGGCCAGGTACATATTCATTGTCGCGCACATCGCTGGCGGGCATGATATGCAGCGGGTCTGCGGCACGGGCTTGTTTCAACCAATCTACGGCGCGCGCAATCTGCGGCAGCGCCCACTCGGCGAAAGTTTTGTCGTGCGTGATGCGGTAGTGCTGCGAGTAACCCCATACTGCCTCGCCCCATCCGTCGTACTGCTGCTGCTGCGAAAGGAAGTTACCGTCTGGTTTCTGCGATTTGGCAAAGAAAGCAAGGTCCTGCTTCGCGATCTCTGGATAGCCTGTAACATCGTAACTATGCACAATGTCAGCGCCGTCGCGCAGATAGAACTCATGATAGTGAAGCTTGTTGACCGTCTGTATGTAATCGGGGCCGATGTGATCGCGAGCAATAAGGTCATAAATCAAACTGGCATAGAACGTGTCGACCGGCTTCTGCTCCGGCAGGCTGATCTGCATGCCTTCGGCAAGAATCCCATTCCAGAAGGCGATTACCTGCGCCTTGGCTGTGTCGAAGCTCCGATGTTCGACTGCGGCCAGAACCTCCGCATCTGCTGTCGGAAGTACCGGCATCTTGAAATCGAGCACGGAATCTTCGCCGGGCTTTAGCATGCGCGAGTAAGTCACGATGCCGACCGGAACCGTGGGGTCGACGGTAAGCTTTGAAGGTTTACTGACATCCTGCGGATAGTTATAGCGGCCATGCATGGTAAAGCCGCGGGTGACATAGCCGGAAGGGAATGTATACAGGAGCCGCCCGTCACGGAGAAAGCCGCTTCCGTCGAAGGAATACACCCAATCCCGGCTGAAGGTCTCGCCAATCTGGCGATAGTCGCCGGGGAATTTTCCCGTGCGCGGCCGGTCAAAGCGATTGTCGCCATGCGCCGCGCCGGTGTTATTAGGGGCGTCGTAACGGATGCCGGTGGCGAGAATGGCGCGAGCAGGTTCGTTGCCCTGGTTCTTCATCGCAACGCGGATGAAGTTCACCAGCGTGGCTTCCGGCTTCCCATCGAGCGTAGCCGCAAATAGGGTGAAGCGATAGGACACGCCATCGCGCTCAAACTCATAATGAATAATGGGCAGGCGGCCGTCTTCAAGAGTGCGGATGCGCACGCTGGTCGGTTCCAGCTCCGGTCCGGCAAAGAACATCAGCTCGCCGAATCCAGTCCGTAAATAGCCCTCGGGCGTGATCTCGGTGGCCGCCTCGGCATCCATCATGCCGATCTCGTCGGTTGGTTTGGAGAAGTAAGAGAACGGCTGGTCCGGCCGGTCGATGGACGGGGAGACCATTTGGGGGTGAACGGCGGCGGCAGACACGATCAGAAGCGGCAGCGCGGCAAAGGGAACGACTCGGTTGCAGAGGTTTCTCATGGCATCAGAAAGCCTACATCATTGTCCGGTACGAATGCTGGATGCGCGGCCGCAATTCAACACGGCCCAGCTAGAATCCGCCGGTTAATTGCTGGCGTGGAATACCGCGCGCAGATCCGACCTTCCCGAACCCGAGGAATACCACGCTGCCCAGTAATAAGGATGGCGATAGCGGGGATCGCGGATGAGCGTTTGACGCGCGGCGGTCAGCGCCCGGGGCACACTCAGTCCTTGTGCCAGCCCACCATAGAAGGCGTCCATCATGGGAACCGCGGACCCGGAGTCGATCTGCCAGCGTGTCGCCACTACGTCGGGCACGCCCAGAGCCGCCAGTGTGTCCACAATATCGTCCATGCCATGATTCCAGCCCGCTTCCTTCTTTCCGGTAGAGCAGGCGGAGAAGACCACCAGGCGAGCAGCGCGGGGCGGATGCTGGCGCAGAATGCCGCTGTCCAGCCAGGGCTTGTCAGCGCTGGTTCCCGTGGTAGCGTTGTTGGCGGCGGCCAGCAGCAGGCGTGTGGCGCTATCCTGCTGCGCCGCGTGGCCGGCAAAATGAATCGCCGAAGCTGTCCCCAGATGCGCGGCTACATGCGGCTCAGTGGCTTGCTCCGCCAGCAGAAGATTGGGATCGGTGTCGAAGCGGGCCACGGCACGAGCCTCGATGAGCACTTCAGGCAGAAGTTGGCTCTCCCCAGCCGCAATGGAAGCGCCCACAATGAGCGGCCTGCCGGGCAGTTTGGCAAATAGCGCTCCGGAATCGGAAGGCGAACGATCGAGCAGCAGCGACGGCATCTCTTCCAGATCGAACTGCAACCCCAAAAATCCTACGTCATTCTTGACCGCGGACCAGGGCAGATTGCCCAGAAGTGGGTCAGGCTCAATGGACAAAGCGCTGCCCTTGCCGGCCGCCGCATCAAACCCGTTCAGTGGGTCAATCAGCAAACTGCCCACTCGGCGCGCCACCTCATCGACAGTGTCCATCGCGGTTGCGGGCGAACTGACGGCGCGCTCCAGCGGCTCCGTAGCGGCCAACACGTCCATTGAGCCAACAGGAACCTGGTTCCAAACCACGCCCCTGGCGCTGGCCCGATAAAGCAAAAGCCGATCGGTGAGAACCACTTGGCCCAGAACCCGATCCTGGCCGAGCGAGGCCAGTTCATTCATCAGCTTCGGTTTGAGGCAGGCCAAGCCTCGATCCGGGCAAACCGGCGCCAGATCGCCCAGAATCCGCAGCCGGTATCTCTCCCAAAGGGCGAGAATATCCTCGGCGGGTCGGCCCTGCGCCAGCCACACACCCGCCAGCACGGCATACAGGGCGCGATCCTGCTGAGCCAGAACGATGCCTTCCGGGCCGTTGTTGCCCGCCTGCCGTTCCTCCTCCAGAACCGCGGCTCGCAGCAAGGGTTCGGCCAAGTCCGCATGGCCCTGCGCCAGTTCCAACTGCCCTCGGGCCACTGCATAGTTCCGTTCATGATTTGTGTCCTGCTCGCCCGCCATATGGCCCTGCGCCGCATCCAGCATCTTGTCCGCCGCGGCCTCGTCCCGGCGCTCAAAATAGAGTTTGGCCATGGCAATCTCATTTTCCGCCAGAAATCCCTGAACGGATTTTCCGCCGCCATTGGCCGCCAATTCGCTCTGTGCAAGCTGCATCTGCTCCTGCGCCTCAGGCAACGCTCCGGCGCGAATGGCGGCGGCCGCCAGCTTAAGCCGCTCGGTCGGAATCAACTCCCGGCTTCGGGTCAACTCCAGCACGCCCACTACCTCCTGCTGCAACAAAAGCGTTTGGCGAATGCGCGGAGTGGTCTGTTCCACCTCCTCCAGCCCGGACAACGAGCCATAAAGCCGCATGGCGGGATAATCTCCGCGGTAAAATTTGCGGATCGTAGGCAGGTAAACGCGCCATGCCGCCTCGGAATCTCCCGCATCGACGGCCGCCGCGCTCAGCAGGTTCCTGGCGCGCAGTTCGAGAAGGGTGTAGTGGCGCTGCTGGGCCAGGCTCACCGCGCGCAGAAAAAACGGATTGTTCTCCGAGGCGGTTCCGGGAGCTGGATCGCAAAGAGTGTTTTGCGTGAGGGTGTCGATCGAAATCCAGGCAAACTGCGCATCGCGCTTCAGCAACGGGTGAACCGCCTGGTAGCATCCGAGGTCATTGGACGCGCGCATCAGCGCGTAAGACCGTTCAACAACTGCCCGGTCTTCTCCAGCGGCATTGCCCAGCGCATGAAAGAGCCGGCTGGCTGTGAGTGAAACCTGTTCGCTGGCGAGGTAATCGCCCAAAGCATCCGCGTCGATAGCCTGGGCAAGGGCATGCGCGGCGGGATTGAAATTCTGATCGTCAGGGGATGACTCGGGAGGAAGAAGGCGGGTGAGCCAGGGGTCTTGGTGGTTGCGTTCGAGCGAGACGGAGAGGGCGTGGAGCAAAGTGCGCGCGGCCTGGCAATTGTCCGCACAAGGAGAGCCGCGGGAGCGGTCCACCGGCATGGGAAAGGCAGAGTCCAGCAGCCTGGGGAGTTGGGCAGTCGATAACTCCTCGTCGAGTGCCGCCAGCGCGCCGGAATCGGCCGCCAACGCGCGCATCGCCTGCGGAGTCCCCAGGTGCTGGTCCATCCGGCTTTGATGGGTCTTCAACTGGTTCAGCTTTTGTTCCAGGGCTTGCAGGCGGCGGCGGCCGTCGGCCTGCCAGCGCGGGTCGCGCTCGAAGCGCAGGTAGCGGTTCCAGGTCTCCACGGCATTCATCACCTGGCCGCGATCTTCCATGGCCAGCGCCTCGTTGAACAGCACCACCGGGTCGTCGGGGTTGAGTTCGTCAGCGTGGCGCAGATATTCGAGCGCCGTGACACGATCGTTTTCGCTGCCCGTCGCCGCACCGCGCTGGAAGTAAGCCGCCGCATCGTCCGCAAGCAGGCTGGAAGTCACCGGCCCGGCGGCCAACAGGCGGTCGAGAATGTCGATTGCCGGATCGAATTTCTCTTCGAGCAGGTCGGCCCGGGCCTCCAGCTGGAGCCAGCGCGGATCCTGGGGCGCATTCTCCAAATGACGCTCGATGCCGGCGCGCGCGTCCAGCAGTTTGGCCGATTCATGGTCCGCCGCGTTGCCGCGGAGATGAGTCTCCGGAGTGACTTGAGCGAACCCTGCGCCGGGCATGCGCAGCTCGAAGATCCGGGCATGCGTATAGGCCTCGGCCAGCAGCCGCTCCGGGGTATTGGCGCGCTGCCACCACTCGGTGAGCGCGGTTCCAATCAGCAACGACGCAGCCAGGCCCGCCCCCGCCCACAGGTAAAACCGCGGCGCCCGAGTGCCGCCCTGCACATAACGGCCCCGGCGCGGAGTGCGGGCAAGCTCAGCGGCAAAGTTGAATTGCCAGTCGCGGGATGAGGAAGTCAGCCTGCCAATCTCAGCGGTCTCTTCCGGCGAGGCGTCGGCGGCCAGCAGGCGCAGGCGTTCGGCACAAGTCCGGCACAACGCCGCATGGCCCATCAGCGTATCCAGTTTTGCAGCTTCCGCCGGATCCGACAAGCATGCTTCCCCGCTGACCAGCCTGGTCCACTCGCCCGGCTCGGGACAGCCGCCCTCCGCCCCCGGCACGGTCGCGCTAGCCATTTCGTGGTGCGGAACTGCAGCGAAGGACGATCGCCCTTCCATCAGTTCGTCCAGCGCCTTTGCCAGGGATTCTTCTGCCGGCGATTTTTCTGCCCGCGATTCTTCTGAAGGATCGAATGGGCGTTTCAGGTTCAAATCTTCTTTCATGTCGGCACTCTATCTAACGGGATTTCGGGGCGCGTTCCTTTCACCAGGCGCTCTCCGGAGCTAACCGAATTCCGCCTGATCTCCCGGTCTCCGTCTTTCGACCTCTCCTCGCAGCCAGGTTGCCACACGGCGCAGCGCGCTCTCCACCCCTTTGGCGGTCAATCCAGCGCCGGAAAGGCCGGCAATCTCTTCGGCGGTAAGCCCTTGCCGATAGTAGAGCCAAAACAAGGCCCGGTCGCGCCCGCTGATGACTTCCGGCGCGGAACGCAGTTTCTGGTCAAGCTCAACGAGTAGAACCGATCGCTGCATTTGCGCCGCATGGGGCGCGCTGGAGGCGGGCAGCGGCGTCGCCCCCTCGTCGAGTGAAGTCGTCATCGCTTTGCCGCCCCTCTTGGTCGAATACAGGCGGCGGAAGTAATCGTTGGCCACCGAACCGGAAACGATTCGCAGCAGGCCGAAGAAGGAATCCTCTCCGCGCGGCTCAAAGGCCCGCAGGATGCGCCGCTCCTGCTCGCACAGTTTCAGGAAAACCTCCTGCACGATATCGTCCACCATGGCCGGCGGGGAGCCGCCCACCCACATCCGCGAGACGCGCAGCGCCACCAGCGAGGCAAGCGGAGTGCAGCGGCGCAGAAACTCCTCCCATTCCGCCGCATCGCCTGAGTAGGCACAGGCTTTGGCAAGATCGTTGACCGAGTTGCGATCGCCATCCATCGTGAGGGACACCAGTTTACCCTAAGGCAGAGGCAATCGTTATTTGTTTGCAAATTCAAATCGCCCTGTCGCCCCCTCACCATGGCAGCCGTTTTTCCGCCTATGCTAGTATCCCCGCAAGCATTCCCAAGTCGATCCTGAGGAAACCAGCGTGGAAACCAATCTCCGTCCACTCACTCTCGGCGAAATCCTCGACCGCACCGCCCAGCTTTACCGGTCGAATTTCTGGCTCTTTGCGGGCATTTTTTCCTTGTATACCGGGGTAGCGCTGGTGCTGAACCTGGGGTTGATCGGGCTGGGCGAGGTGCTGAAAGCCATGCACAAAGCCCAGCAGTGGAGTTCGCTCATCTGGATCTTCACCGGACTGGAAATTCTGGTCTTGTTTCTGCTGGTGGGTGCGGCCGTGGCCGCCATCAGCCGCGCAGTAGCCTGGCTGCACCTGGACGAACCGGCCACCATCCGCGGCGCATACCGGAGCATCCTTCCCCAGCTCAAGCGGTACCTGTGGCTGATGACCATTACTGCCTTCTTCGTTTGGACCCCCATGGCGATTCTCTATGGAGCCTACTTCGCGGTCATGGCCATCTATGTGAAGGACTTCGGGACCGTCGCCGGTATCGCCGGCACGCAAGCTGCCGCGGGCGACCCGCACAAGCTCATGATCGTCGGACTGGCTTCGGGCGCCTTTTTCCTGCTCCTTTTTCCCGTCGGCATGTATACCGTCTTCATGAGCCTCCGCTACGCATTGGCTCTTCCGGCCTGCGTGGTCGAAAACGTGAAGGCCTGGCCCGCCATTCGGCGCAGCATTGAACTGAGCAAGGGATCGCGGGGGCGCATTTTTGTTCTCTGGCTGCTGATCGGCGCCATCAAGATCGGGCTGGTCTTGTTCACACAACTCTTCATTGTGGTGGCAGCCGTCAAACGGCATGGCGACATTGGACCGGGATTGACCGCCGTTTCGCAGGTGATCTCGTTCTTTACCAACACCTTCCTGGGGCCGATTTACGCCACCGGGATTACGCTCTTCTACTATGACCAGCGGGTGCGCAAGGAAGGCTACGACATTGAATGGATGATGCAGGCCGCGGGCATGACAGCGCCTGCAGCGCTACCTGGCAGCATTGGGCAGCCGGGGCACGCCGGAACGGACGAGGTCCAGTCGTGACGCCCCGGTTAGTCTTTGCATGCGCTGCTCTGGCCTCGCTTCTGGCGTCATCGCGGGCGCGTGCCGACGCTCCGGTGCCTCTCGCTCAGCCTGCCGGCCACTGGCATGAGGCTTCGCTCGAGGAGTATCGCGCGCATCTGCTGGCACTTACTACGGTGGTAGAAGCTTGCGCCAAAGCGCGCACCATGAAAACTTGTGACCCCGCGCTGGTCGGCCCTGACGATCACGTTTCCCTCAGCCCGGCCACGAATGCCGAGCGGCGCCTGGTGCGCTACGGGTGGCTACGCGTGCTGCTCTCCAAGGCACAGGACAAAGACACACCGGACAAGGATAAAAACAAGCCGCAGACCGCAATCGTTCCCGGCACAAACAGACTCCCGCACGCGCAAGACGTGCAACCGCCTCCACGCACCACAAGCGAGTTGTTGCAGGACGCCGAGACGCGCCTGGCCCACGATCTGGCCCAGGCCGACTCCCACGCTGCGGCTACGCCCGGCCACAATCAGGAACGGGACGCAATGGCCCAGGTTCTCTCCGGTCGCGAATTTCGCAACCTGGAGACCCCTTCGGCACGCGATTCCTTGCTGGAAAAATTTGGCAACTGGCTCAACGGGCTTTTTGAAGCCGCCGCGCAATTCGGCTCCCGCTCGGCATGGATCGGCCGCGCACTGGTGGGCGGTTTCATCCTGGCCGTTTGCGTGGGCCTGGTTTGGGGCTTGCTGCAGCTGGAGCGCCGCTGGCGCATCCGCCTGATTCCAGAGCACACCGAGCCCGTCGCGGGATCGGCTTCTGCTCGCGACTGGCAACTGTGGCTTGAAGACGCGCGCCAGGCTGCCGCGGCCGGCCTGTGGCGGGAAGCGATCCACTTCGTCTACTGGGCGTCCATCTCGCGTCTCGAATCTCGCCGGCTATGGCCTGCCGACCGCGCCCGCACGCCCCGCGAATATCTCGCGCTGGTGGCTCCGGAAGACCCGCGCAAGGCCGGCCTCGCCACGCTGACCGGCAGCTTCGAACGCATCTGGTACGGCGGCCGGCCGGCTGTCGAGGGCGACTACCGCAACGCCGAGCAACTGGCTACCGCTCTCATCTCAGGAAGCGGCAACTCAGGAAGCGCGTCTTCCAGGGGCGGTGGGGCATGAAACTTATTTCCTCCCTCGATGCCCAGGACCGCAAGCTACTGCTCTGGTGCATGGGCATCGGACTTTCGCTTGCCATCGCGACGGGCTTCCTGCTGCCCGGCGCCAACAGCAACGACAATCCCCTTCCCTCCACCTACCTTTCCGGTCAGCACGGCGCCCGCGCCGCCTATGAGACCCTGCTCCGTTCCAATTATCAGATTGAGCGCTGGGAACGCCCTCTAAGCGAGCTGGCCGCCACCGCCGGTCCCGATACCGTGGTGATCTTCGCTCAGCCCTTCACGCGCGAAGCGGACGACATCAAAGCGGTGCGCACGATTCTCGAGCGCGGCGGGCGCGTACTCTCCACCGGTTTCTGGGGCGGCTACATTCTGCCCGGCGAGGCCAGCGGCACGCCCAATGAATTCGACTTTGCCGCCTGTCAACTCTCGCCCGAGGGCCTCGATCCGCTGGCCGGCTCGGGCGAAGTTTGGATGGTCCCGGAAGCCACCTGGCAAGTAGGAAACCCCGCGCACCGCGTCGAATACGGTTGCGCCGGGCAGCCGGCCGTGGTGCAGTACCACTGGGTCAAGGGCGACGCGGTATGGTGGGCCAGCTCCACGCCGCTGGAGAACGGGTCGCTGGCCCGCGCTCACAATCTCGACCTGCTGCTCAATTCGATCGGGCCGCGCCAGGGCCACCACTTTTACTGGGACGAGTCGCTGCACGGGGAAATTCGCTCCACCTGGAGCTACGCCGCCGGGCCGGCGCTCACTCTTCTTGAAGTCGGTCTGCCGATGCTAGGGCTTCTGGTGGTGTTCAGCTTCAGCCGCCGCAGCGGTCCGGTGCGCGATCTTCCCGCCCCGGCTCGCGCCGCGCCCATCGAGTTTCTTGAGGCGCTCGGTTCGCTCTATCGCAACGCCGGAGCCGCATCCACGGCGGTCGCCATTGCCTGGGAACGGTTTCGCCGCCAAGCCTTGCGGCTTTGCGGCCTGCGCGGCAGCAAGATGAGTTCGGCGGATTTGGCCGCTGTCATTCGCCGCAGATATCCTGGAGCGGACGCCGCCCTGGAAACCGACCTGGCCGCCTGCGAAGAGGCCGCGTGGGGCGAGATGATCGGCCCCCGCGAGGCGCTCAAATTGATCCAGACCCTCTATGCGCACCAGGAAAATCTCGGTGCCGCGGCCGGGTCCGGCAGTCGTACTCTGAAATCGGAAGACATTCATTCCCATCGGCAGGAAAGGGCTTCATGAGCCACGGATCGATTGAAGACGCAAATCAACAACCAGGCCCCGCATCCGGCGCACAAACCAGCGCCCAAACAATCCCAGCCCAGCCGCCGCTGCAGGCAACCAGCCAGCTGATTGCTCATGCCCGCGGGGAACTGGGCCGCGTGATCGCCGGGCAGGGAGGGCCGATCGAGGAGGTATTGATCGCCGTGCTGTGCCAGGGCCACGCCTTGCTGGAAGGTGTGCCGGGCATCGCCAAGACGCTGATCGTGAAAGCCCTGGGCCGGCTGCTGGGGCTCGGCTTCCAGCGCGTGCAAGCCACTCCCGACCTGATGCCGGCCGACATTCTGGGCACCACAATCCTGCGCGCCGGTTCCGCGACGGAAAGCTTCAGCTTTCACCCCGGCCCGGTGTTCACCGACCTGTTGCTGGTGGACGAGATCAACCGCATGCCGCCGCGCACACAGGCTGCGCTCCTTGAATGCATGGAAGAGCGCCAGGTCACCACCGACGGTGTGCGCCGGCCTTTGCCCGCCTGGTTTACTGTCTTCGCCACCCAGAATCCGGTGGATTTTGAAGGCACTTACCCGCTGCCTGAAGCGCAGTTGGACCGGTTTCTGCTCAAGATTCGCTTAGCCTATCCCACCGAACGCGAAGAGTTGCAGATTCTTGAACGGCACCACGCGGGTTCGGGAGCCGGGCTGCTCGAAGACGCGAATCTCGCGCCTATCCCGGCTGATCTTCTGGCGCGCGCCCGTTCCGAAGTCCGCTCCATCCGCATCGAGCCCGAGCTCTACACCTACATCCTCTCGCTGGCGCGGCGCACCCGCGAGTGGCCCACGTTGCTGCTCGGCGCCAGCCCCCGCGCCGCGCTGAGCATCATGCGCGTGGCCCAGGCCGCGGCTGCCTTCGATGGCCGCGATTACCTGGTTCCCGACGACGTCAAGCGCGCCGTGCAGCCAGTGTTGCGCCACCGGGTCATGCTCAAGCCCGAGGCCGAGCTGGAGGGCTTCGACGCCGACCGAGTCCTCGCCGACGTAATCGCCGCCGTGCCGGTGCCGAGGCAATGAATTGCAGACGGTAAAGTGGTAGTATGAAGGTGGTATGGAGGTAATATGAAGGCCAAGACATCGATCACACTCTCGGTACCGCTCCTTGTCCAAATCGACAAGCTGATCGGTAAGCGCGCTTCCCGCTCGGCCTACATCGAGAAAGTGCTTAGCGATCATCTTCGGGATATGGATTGGCGTGCCCTCCAGATTCGCGACATGGAACGAATCAACGCGGCCGCCGACGACTTGAACGCCGAAGCGATGGACGTGCTGACCTACCAAGCACCGTTCTTGTAGCTACGTGCCAGGGCTCGGGTTTATGTTGCTTCCTGCGCGTGGAGGCCCATGTCTATGAAAAGAGGCGGACTTTATCTCGTCGCAAACCCATCCAGCGATCCCAGGCGGCAGCGCGTGTTTGCCGTAGTCAGCCACCAGGGTCTCATCGACTCGAAGTATTCAACTGTAGTCTGTGCTCCCGTCTTCTCGCGCGGTGCGAATCTGGAAACCCAAGTTGCAGTCGGGCTGGAAGAAGGTCTGAAACATGACAGTTGGATCATGTGCGACAATCTCGCCAGCCTCGACAAAAACCTTCTAACGAACTACGTTGGCTCTCTCTCGCCTGTGAAACTGAGGGAATTGAACCGCTCACTGGCGTTTGCTCTCGATTTGCGAATCGGGACCCAATGATCTCACCCTCCCTCCATCCAGCCCCGGTCAGAGCAGCCTGCCAACCCCGCCGCAGCTGGAGTTTCGGCCTGACACCAAGAACCATTGCCCTGCTCCTCGTCGGCTTTATCTGGCTGGTCCCCGGCTTTTGGAGCGGGCGTCTGGCCTTCGCCATGCCGGCCTGGGAAGTGCTGGTGCTGCTCTGCGCGGCGCTCGACGGCTTACGCCTTCCCCCAGCCGGCAAGCTGATGGCCGGCCGTTCCTGGTCCAATGCGCCTGCCCTCGACAGCGAAACCGAGATCGAATTGGCGATCGAGAACCACGGCAACATGATCGTGCAGTGCCGCCTGCTGGACGATCTGCCGTCCGCGCTGGTGGCCCAGCCCGCCACGCACCGGCTCACCGCATTCCCGCACGTGCCCGCCAGCCTGCGCTATCGCGTGGAGCCCCAGGAGCGCGGCGACTGCCAAACCGGCTGGCTCTATGTGCGCTACCGTTCGCCGCTGGGCCTGCTTGAGCGCTGGACCAAAGCACCGCTAACCCAGACGGTGCGCGTCTACCCCGCTCTGCGCACCGGCGAAGAGCAGCAGATATTTCTCGCCCGCAGCCGCCAGATCGACCTGCAATTGCGCCGTGCCCAGCAGCGCGGCCTGGGCCGAGACTTCGAAAGCCTGCGTGAGTATCGCGAAGGCGACGACCTGCGCGACATCTGCTGGACAGCCACCGCGCGGCATGGCGGCCTGATCACACGCCAGTACCAGACCGAACGCAGCCAGCCGGTTTGGATCGTACTCGATTGCGGACGGCTGATGCGCGCGCGCGTCGGAACCACGCAGCCCTGTTCAGGCATCCACTCCAAGCTCGACCACGCATGCACTACCGCCCTGGCCCTGGCCCAACTGGCCCTTTTCTCCGGCGACCGGGTAGGCTTACTCGCCTATGGCCAGGGCATCCAGCAGCGCCTGCTCCCCGGCCGCGGCGCATCGCACCTGCGCCAGTTGATCGAGTCGCTCGCCCAGGTCCATGCCGAATCCGCCGAGGCCGACCACCTGCGCGCCACCGCCACGCTCAACCGCCTGCAGCCTCGCCGTTCCCTGATCCTGTGGATCACCGACCTGGCCGAAACCGCCATGCGCCCCGAGGTCGTCGACGGGGCCATCCAGCTGCTGCGCCGCCACGTGCTGCTGTTTGTCGCCATGGCCCAGCCGGAAGTAGACCTTATCGCCCAGGCACGGCCCAAAAATGTGGAGCAGATGTTCCGCTCCGCTGCCGCCCAGGAGATGGCCGGCCGCCGCGAGCTGCTGCTCGCCCGCCTGCACGAGCACGGCGCGCTCACCCTCGACCTGAACCCCCAAGCGCTCACCTCGTCCGTGCTGAATAGCTATCTGACTGTGAAAGAACGTGCCATGGTGTAGTTTCGCCTCGGAGAGGCACAAGAGCCGCAAGATCAGGCCCAATTCTTGCGCGTTTCCACCCGCAGCCGGAATCCCTCCTGCCCGCTCGCTCATCTGAGAGAATAATGGCAGTGAATGGAGCGCAACATTTTGTTTTCCGGCGCGCGGCAGCGTCGGCTTTCTTTGCAATGCTGGCCATCGCCGGCGCGCAAACGCGGCTTCACGCCCAGGCGTCCAACCCAAGCTCCGCCACCAACCCCTTCTTCGGCAGCATTACGGTCCATACTGCCGGCGATGAAACCCTCAAGCTTTCACTCGACGAGGCCATCGGCATGGGCCTGAAAAACAACCTCGGCCTCAAGGAAGTCGAGAACGCCGAGATGGCCGTTCAGGGGGAAAAGAACCAGGCGCTCCAGGAGTTCCTGCCCACCATCACCCTCACCGGAGACACCGGCGTCCATCAGTACAATCTCGCCGCGCAGGGATTTAGTCCCGCAGTCTTCAGCAAGTTCGGCGCATTCTTTCCGGGCGGCGTCGCACCCGCCGGTCTCTCCGAAATAACCCACGACACCTTGACCGAGGGGCAGGTCCACTTCAGCCAGACGCTTTTCTCCGGCCCTGTCATCGCCGGATGGAGAGCGGCACGCGCGGCCGAGAGGTCGGCGCACTTTGCCAAAATGTCGGCCCGCGGCGAAGTCGTCCAGCAAGTGGCCACGGCCTATCTGCACGCCATCGCCGACTCCAGCCAGGTAGACAACGCCAAGGCTCTTGAATCGCAAGACCAGCTCCAGCTGAACAATGCCCACGAAGCCCACCTGGCCGGCACCGTGGCCAATCTGGATGAGCTGCGCGCCCGCGTTCAGGTCCAGTCGCAGCAGCAGGTGCGCATTGCCGCGGAAAACGCCCTGGAAAAGGACCTGATCCTGCTCAAGCGCGAAATCGGCGTCGATCCCGGCCGGAAGATCGCGCTGACCGATCCCGCTCCCTACAGCGATCTGGCCGCCGAAACCCCTGAAGAAGTGCGCGCCGTCGCCTACCAGAACCGCCAGGACTACCAGAATCTGCAAAACCAGGCCATTGAATACAAGGCCATCCACGCCGCGTATCGCAGCCAGCGGCTGCCCACGCTCAGCTTCAAAGGCTTCTACGGCGTCAGCGAAGTTTCTGGCGTCGGCGCTCACGGAACCTTTTCCGCCATCGGCACGCTCAGCGTCCCCCTGTTCCGCGAGGCAAGCCTGCGCGGCGATACGGATGCGGCCCAGGCCCAGCAGTCCGCCGTATACGACCAGCTCGCCGACCTGAAGACCCACATCGACCAGCAGGTGCGCTCCGCTTTGCTCGACGTGGACGCGGCTTCTCAACTGGTTCAAGTCGCCCGCTCCAACGTCGATCTGGCCACGCGCGCCCTCTCCGACGAAACCGACCGCGTCCAGGCCGGCGTCGACGACAACTTGCCCCTGGTCACCGCGCAAGCTACCCTGGCCTCGGCGCAGAGCAACCTGGTCAATAGCCTCTACCGCTGCAACCTGTCTAAACTAGCTCTCGCCCGCGCCGCCGGCATTCTTGAGCAGCAGTACCGGGTGTATCTGGGGCGATAAGCAACGCGCCTCGCGAGATTGAAGTCCTTCCGTTCATTTCGCATCACTCTGAATCGTGATAAGCAGCGAAGCGCAGCCAGTTCCCATGTAACGTAGAGACAAGAGGCCGCAACACCCCATGTCCCGAAAGCTCAGGATCAAATACTACGTGGAGCCGGACCCGGCGGCCTTGGCGCGCCGGGCGGCGCATTACTTTGTCGAGATGGTCGGAGAAGCGGTGGCCGGCAGCGGACACGCGCGCATCGCCATAAGCGGCGGCTCCACGCCCAAAGCGACGTTCCAGTTGCTGGCCGACCCCAATCAGCCCTGGCGCTACCGCATGCCCTGGGAAAATCTGGACCTCTACTGGGTCGATGAGCGAACCGTCCCGCCCGATAACGCCGACAGCAACTACCACATGACCCGTGAGGCTCTGCTGGACACTGCGCCCCTCAAGCCGGAGCAGATTCATCGCATGGAAGGCGAGCTCGATCCGGAAGTGGCCGCCGCACGCTACGAGACGGAACTGCGCAACAGCTTTCACATCGAGGGCGCGGAGATGCCCCGCTTCGACCTCGTCGCGCTGGGCATGGGTCCTGACGGACACACCGCCTCGCTCTTCCCCCACACTCAGGCCATCCACGAAGTGAACCGCCTGGTCACGGCTAATCACGTGCCGCAGCAGAACACATGGCGCATCACCCTGACCTGGCCGCTCATCAACCATGCCAGTTCCGTCTTCTTCCTCATTGCCGGAACCGATAAGGCCGAGATTTTAAAGGAAGTCTTGACTGGGCCGCGCGATCCGGAACGCTTGCCCAGCCAACTGATATGGCCTTGCAGCGGTATACTGACTCTGATTCTGGATAAGGCCGCAGCCGCGCTGTTGCCCGCGACAGACGGGGAAGGCTGTGGGAGTTTGGAGAGGGAAAGATGATTCTGGCGGGAGATGTAGGCGGCACCAAGGTTCACTTGGCGCTGTTTGACCTTATCGAGGGCAAACTCAAGCACATACGAGATACGCAGTACCCCGCCAAGGACTATCCCGGACTCGAAGTGATCGTAAAGCAGTTTCTGGGCGCAGACAAGGTGACTGCGGCTTGTTTTGGCGTTCCCGGCCCGGTGCGCGAGGGCCGCCTGCGCCTCACCAACCTGCCCTGGACGCTGGACTGCCGCGAACTGGCCGCGGGACTCGTCATCCCGCATGTCTTCCTGATCAATGACCTGGAAGCCAACGGCTACGGCATTGCCCAGCTTTCCGCCGACCAGATCTACTCCCTGAGCGAAGGCGCCGCCGGGCAAACCGGCAACCGCGCGCTGATTGCCGCCGGCACCGGACTGGGCGAATGCACCCTGGCCTGGAATGGCCGCATTCACATTCCCTACCCCTCCGAGGGCGGTCACGTGGACTACGGGCCGCGCAACGAAGACGAGATCGACCTGCTGCGCTTCCTCAAGCAGAAGTACAACGGCCGCGTGAGCTATGAGCGCGTTGTCAGCGGCATGGGCCTCACCAACATCTACGAATTCCTGCGCGAGGTGCGCGGCGTGGACGAGCCGGCCTGGCTGGCCGCGCGCATCGCAGAGGCGCCCGATCCCAACTCCGTGATTACTGATATGGCCTTGGCCGCCAAAAGCGAAATCTGCGAGAAGGCCCTCGATATGTTCACCTCCGCCTATGGCGCCGAGGCCGGCAATCTGGCGCTCAAGGTGCTCTCGGTGGGCGGGCTCTACGTGGGCGGCGGCATCGCCCCGCGCATTCTTGAGAAGCTCAAAGATGGCATCTTCATGAAGTCCTTCTCCGACAAGGGCCGCCTCAGCCAGTTGCTCATCAACATGCCGGTGCGCATCATCCTTGAGAGTAAGGCCGCCCTGCTGGGCGCCGCCGCCTATGCAGAGGCCCACGCGGCTGAACTGATCGCAGCCTCTCCCCTGGCCGCAACCGTGAAGATGTAGCGCACTCATCTTGCGCAGAAGAGCCAGGGCCAGCCGAATCCGGCTGGTCGTTACCTGATGACAAAGCACCTGTTTTGAAAGGGCACGGCTTTAGCCGCTGAGGGAGTGCGCGCGGACGCGCTCAACAAACCACCTTCTCTGCAACCATAGCGAAACCTGCACCAGCAAAATCAGCGCCGGCACCTCAACCAGCGGTCCAATCACGGCCGCAAACGCCGCCCCGGAGTTCAACCCAAACACGGCTACCGCCACCGCAATAGCCAGTTCGAAGTTATTGCTTGCGGCGGTGAAGGAGAGCGTCGCGGTCTGCGAGTAATCGGCCCCCACCTTGCGCCCCATCCAGAAACTCACAAAGAACATCACCACAAAGTAGATGAGCAGCGGCGCCGCAATGCGCAGCACGTCCAGGGGGAGCTGAACAATCAAATTGCCCTTCAGGCTGAACATCACCACGATGGTGAACAGCAGCGCCACCAGCGTCAGTGGGCTGATGGCAGGCACAAAGCTCTTCTGATACCAGGCGCGGCTCTTGGCCCTGACCAGCACAAAGCGCGTCAGCATTCCGGCCAGGAACGGAATGCCCAGGTAAATGAAGACGCTCTCGGCAATCTGGCTCATGCGGATGTCGACCACCACGCTGTTCAGGCCCACCAGCGGCGGAAGCACAGCCAGAAAAAACCACGCATAGACGCTGTAGAACAGCACCTGGAAGACGCTGTTGAAAGCCACGAGGCCGGCGGCATAATCGGTGTCTCCGCGCGCCAGTTCGTTCCACACGATCACCATCGCAATGCAGCGGGCCAGACCAATGAGAATCAGCCCGGTTCGATACTCCGGATAGCCGCGCAGGAAGATCACCGCCAGTGCGAACATCAGCACCGGCCCGATCACCCAGTTCTGCAGCAGAGAGAGTCCCAGGACTTTGCGATTGCGAAACACGTCGCCCAGCCGTTCATACTGCACCTTGGCCAGCGGCGGATACATCATCAGAATGAGTCCCACGGCAATGGGGATGTTGGTCGTGCCTACCTGGAAACGCTGCAGCAAGGCGGGAACGGCCGGCACAAAGCGCCCCAGGGCGACGCCGCCGGCCATGGCCAGAAAAATCCAGAGAGTCAGAAAGCGGTCAATGAACGAGAGCCGCGGATTTTCCGGAACTCCCACCGGGCAGCAAGCTTGTGTATCCGTCTGCATTCAATCTCCTCTGCGGCTTGGAGCGCAGTTACAGCGGCTCGCGCCCAATCGCGCGCATCTTGTCCTCAATTGCCATTCGGTCCAGCGTCTCCAATGGCAGGCTGATAAAGAGTTGCACGCGATTGCGTATCTGGCGCAGCGTCTGTGCGAACACAGCCCGCTTTTCCTCGTCCGTGCCCTTCACTGCAGTGGGGTCGGCGAATCCCCAATGCGCAGTGACCGGCTGCCCCGGCCACAGCGGACACACTTCGCCGGCCGCTTGATCGCAGACCGTTACGACGAAGTCCATCTGCGGAGAATCCGGCCGCGCGAACTCATCCCAGCTCTTGCTGCGCAAATCTTCCAACGGATAACCCAACGCCCGCACCTGCTCAATTGCGAAAGGATTCACGCGGCCCGTGGGATGACTGCCCGCGCTGTAGGCCTTGAAGCGGCCGGCTCCCAGCGTATTGAACAGCGCCTCTCCCATGATGCTGCGCGCCGAGTTGCCGGTGCACAGCACGAGTATGTTGTAAGGTCTCTGCATAGCGGTCAGGTCTTTCTCAGTCGCAGCATCCGGGCGCGCAGCAACTGCCCGCAGGCTTCGTCGCTCGAATAAAGGCGCTCATGAATTTGCCGTCGATCTGCGCAGCGATAGCGTCTGCATCGATCTCCGCCTCGATCAGGAACTGTCGCGCATCTTCGATCGAATACTCACGCGTCGGCTCAATCGAAACGTCCGTGAACCCCGCGTCGGTCAGCTTCACCGTGTACTCGCGCTCCTCGAGCGCGCCCGCGATGCAGCCCACCCATAGCAACATGCTGTTGCGCACCCGCTCGTCCATCTCCCCGCGCACCACTACGTCGGAAACCGCGAATCGACCGCCCGGCTTCAGCACCCGGAACGCCTCCCGCAGCACGCGATCCTTGTCCGCCGAAAGATTGATCACGCAATTCGAAATCACTGCGTCCACCGATCCGTCGGGCAGCGGTATCTTTTCGATCTCGCCCTTCAGGAACTCGACGTTTTCAACGCCCGCCTGCCGCTTGTTTTCGCGGGCCAGGGCCAGCATGTCGTCCGTCATGTCCAGGCCGTACGCCTTGCCTGTGGGTCCCACGCGCTTGGCAGACAGCAGCACATCGATGCCGCCCCCGGAGCCTAAGTCCAGCACCGTCTCTCCCGGCTGCAGCTCAATCAGCGCGGTCGGATTGCCGCACCCCAATGAAGCCAGCACCGCGCTCGCCGGCAGCCCACTTTTCTCGGCTTCGTTGTAGAGGTTGGTCGTGATCGGGTCGCAGCAGCGCAGTCCCGGATCGCAGCAGGCCACCGAGCCGCTCTCCCGCACTTGCCGCGCCGCCGCCCCGTACTTCTCCTGAACCATGCTTTTCGTGTCCATCTTCAACACCTCACATTCGCTTTAACGAATATATGATGCATGGTCATATTTGTCAATCCGTATATAATTAGATCTATGCCCGCCGCGTCCAAGCCCATCCATCTGGCCAGCCTGTTTGCGGCTCTTGCCGACCCCACACGCCTGCGCCTGCTCAACCTGATGGCCGGCCGCGAGGTCTGCGTCTGCTACTTTGTTGAGATCCTGCGCCAGGGTCAGCCGAAAATCTCGCGCCACCTCGCTTACCTACGCAAGGCCGGCATCGTTGCCGCGCGCCGCGAGGGCAAATGGATGCACTATAGCATCTCGCCCCCTGCCGATCCCGCTGCAGCTTCCATTCTCAGCGCGGCACTCGCCTCGCTGCGCGCCGACAAGCGCATGCAAGCCGACCTGGCCAAGCTCGACCGCGCCTGCTGCGCTCCGCAAAAGCTGGTCATGCCCCTGGGCGCCCCTCGCCCCACTCTCGTCGCGGCCGGAACAAAATCATAAGCAAGGGAACAAAATCTTAGTAGCGCACTGCGCGCAGGCTTGCGCTTGCATTGTTGCGCACTGTCAAAAAGCGCGTCGTCGCGCAGTCTTCTCCCCGCGCACTCCGTGTTTACGGCTATCCTGAAAAGGTAATCGGTTCCCGCCGTATGACGCTTGTCCACAGCATCGGAAACACACGCTACACCTTCGACGGACTGCGTGAGCTGCTTGCCAAAGCCACGCCCCTGCGCAGCGGAGACGTGCTGGCCGGCGTCGCGGCCGGGTCGGCCGAGGAGCGAGTTGCCGCGCAGTTTGCATTGGCCGATCTACCGCTCGCTCACTTTCTTTCCGAGCATGTGGTTCCCTATGAGAGCGACGAGGTCACACGGCTGATCGTGGACACACACGACGCCGATGCGTTTGCGCCGGTGCGCTCCCTGACCGTGGGTGAGCTGCGCGACTGGCTGCTTTCAGACCAGGCCACGGCGGACCGACTGGCAGCAATAGCGCCCGGTCTTACGCCCGAGATGGTCGCCGCGGTCAGCAAACTCATGCGCGTGCAAGACCTGATCGCCGCGGCATCCAAGATTCGCGTGGTCACGCGCTTCCGCACCACGGTGGGCCTCCCGGGCCGCTTGAGTGCGCGACTCCAGCCCAACCACCCCACGGACGATCTGTCCGGCATCGCGGCCGCAATCCTCGACGGTCTCTTGCTCGGCTCCGGCGACGCGGTCATCGGCATCAATCCCGCGGGCGACAATGCGTTCGTAACCACGCGCCTTTTGCGCATGATTGATGCGCTGCGCCAGCGATTCCAGATTCCGGTGCAAAGCTGCGTGCTGGCGCACATTACCACTCAATTGGCCGCGCTGGAACAAGGCGCGCCCGTCGATCTTCTCTTTCAATCCATCGCCGGAACCGAAGCCGCCAACCGCAGCTTTGGCGTGAACCTTGCCTTGCTGGCAGAGGCACACGAGGCCGGCCAGTCTCTCAAGCGCGGCGCGCATGGCGCCGATGGCCGCATCGGCGACAACGTAATGTATTTTGAAACGGGGCAGGGCTCGGCACTCTCCGCCCACGCCCATCATGGCGTGGACCAACAGACTCTGGAAGCGCGCGCCTACGCTGTGGCCCGGCGCTTTCGGCCCATGCTCGTGAACACCGTGGTGGGCTTCATCGGGCCGGAGTATCTTTACGACGGCAAGCAAATTGCCCGCGCCGGCCTTGAGGACCATTTCTGTGGCAAACTGCTCGGCCTGCCCATGGGCGTTGACGTCTGCTACACCAACCACGCCGAGGCCGATCAGGACGACATGGATTCTCTCCTCACCCTGCTCGGCGCGGCCGGCGTCAATTACATCATGGGCGTGCCCGGCGCGGACGATGTGATGCTCCACTACCAGAGCACCAGCTTCCACGATGCGCTCTACCTGCGCCGCTTGCTGGGGCTCAGGCCGGCCCCGGAGTTTGAGGCGTGGCTCGGCGGCGACAGCTTTCACCGCCTGGCGACCGAAGCTCATCATCCGGAGAGGTGGCTGCCGGCATGAACGAGATCTCGAATTCCGCCGCCCTCGTCGCACGGCTTCGTGCGCTCACCCCGGCGCGTGTGGCGCTGGGCCGCACGGGGGTAAGTCTGCAGACCCCAGACCTGCTCGATTTTCAGCGCTGCCACGCGCAAGCGCGCGACGCCGTCCATGCCCGCCTGGAGGCCGCCGCACTCGCAGCCAGCCTGGCCCAGATCGCCTCCGATTTCAGCTTGGCCGGTTCAGACGTGTTGCGTCTCCATTCGGCGGCCTCAGACCGCGCCACCTATCTGCAACGCCCCGATCTGGGCCGCAGACTGGACGAGAACAGCCGCTCCCTGCTTCTCCGTCACGCCGCAGCTGAATGCAACGCCGGCCCATCGGATCTGGCGTTGATCGTCGCGGATGGACTTTCCGCGCTTGCGGTCGAGCGGCACGTTCCGCCGCTGCTGAGGGAATTGCTGCCCCGACTGAAAGGCTGGAAGCTGACGCCGACCTGCGTCGTCGAGCAGGGCCGCGTGGCCATCGGCGACCCGATCGCCTTTGCCTTGCAGGCGCAAATCTCCGTGGTGCTCATCGGTGAGCGCCCCGGGCTCAGTTCGCCCGATTCGCTCGGCGCATACATCACCTGGGACCCGCGCCCGGACCGCACCGACGCCGAGCGCAATTGCATCTCAAACATTCGTGCGGAGGGCCTGAACTACCAGCAGGCCGCCGCCCAACTGGCCGTCTGCCTCACAGAGGCACGTCGGCGACAGCTTACCGGCGTGGCCCTGAAGCAACAGTCAAGCCTGCTCAAGAAAGGTCTCATCGAATGAGGCGTCGGTTGATCCGCGTGGTCGTGGTCCTGGTGGCAGCCCTGGTGATTGCCTATATTGGCGATTGGGCTATTTTCAGGCTTCGCGGCGCGCCCAAATCCACGGTAAGCATCAACCGCTTCCTGACCGTCCCGCTCAAGGGCAACAAGGAGGAATACGACTATCTCGGGTCTGAAGACGTGCCATGCTCGGAATCCCTTTTTCCCCAGGCTGGCTTGAGTCCCTGCTGGCAACTGCGGCGAAATCCAAACCAGAAAACCACTCTCTGAGCATTTTCCATAAAGCGTGCTTCAAAGAATCCGCGTTATGCCAGAGCACAACCTGATATTTGCGGCTGAGCATGAACGCCCGCAAAGCCTGTGCAGTGCATACACACCTGCAGCGGAACCAGGGATGATCTATCGCGAAACCACTTCATTCAAGTTGACGCGACCATCAGGCCGGGGTCCCCAGCGACAGGTCTTCGTCGCTGGGGTGGAGGGAGCGGCGACCCTCCTCGAACCTCAACAGGACACAGTAACCCTGGTTCCGCTCTAGAACGTCGTGGAAACGGTCAGACGGAAAGTCTTGCGCGGTTCCCTGAACAGATACTGCGATCCATACGCCTCTATCGATTCCTGGTACGTGAAATCGCCGGCCCCTCCCGGTGGGAAAAGGTCTCTCGTAATCAACTGCGCGGAGCAACTCTCCTTGTTGCCTCCGAGGGTGACATTGTTGCAGAACGGCCGCTCATAGAGGCGCAGCGGATTATATGCGTAGTAGAGCCGGAAGGGCGCGCTGATCACCGGCATGATCACCGAGAGCTCGGCGCCTGTCGACATGCGCGGAACGAAGTTGGTGCCCTCGATCGGTCGGATATTCGGTTGAAATCCAACCAGCGAACCCGGAATTCCGCCCTGGCACGAGCCGTTATTGAATACCGGGCATCCATACAGCGGCGAGGTCAGCGTCGCAAAACCCTCCGGGCTCTGCTTCAACTGTCCCTTGTTCAGCGCCACATCGAGGCCGAAGTCGTCGAAGAACGAGAAGGAAACCGGGCCGGCGATGGGAATACGGTACTCCAGGTTGGTGTTCAGGCTGGAGTCGCCGCCGATCGATGCGATGCCGTAAATCGGCAATGGTACCTGAATGCACTGGTTGTCTTCCGGATTTGTCGGGTCGCGCGGAACGCAACTTCCGTCAGGATTGGTCAATTGGACGTTGACGCGATTGGGAACGTATCCATACGGCGTCGCTCCGCGGACATCGAAGCCTCTCAATTCAGCCTCGCCGCCTGCGTAGAATCGGTTGTTCGGCGGCGCCACGTCGCCGCCAAACCCTTGCACATAGGCCAACTGCGCGCGCACCGCCAGCACATTCCGCCCAGTGGGCGAAAGCTTCAGGTAATGGATGGGCATATACCGCTTGAAGGCCACCGCCGGCGCGATGTAGCGCACGTTGCCAAAGATGCCGGCCACCTGGAACGCCGCGGTGTATTCCTTGCCGGTGCGCGCCCGCAACGGGTTGTTCACCGTGTTGTAGATATAGCTGAACGAGGCGGAGCTGTTGACGATGCCCGCCAGCGCATTCGAGCCCTGGATGCCGGAGCGGAAGCTGATGGTCTGGAAAAACGTCTGCGACGCCGTACTGAACGCCGTGATCGTCGACTTCTGCAGCGAATAGGTCATGCCCACGCGCTGGAAGGCGTGCCGCTTCAATGGATAGCTGATGGAGACATTGGTGCCGACCGAAGCCTGATTGTAGTTCTGAGTCAAAGATTGCTGCGCAGCCGTAAGGTTGACTGATGTGCTGGAGGTGGCCTGGTAATTCTTGGCGGCGTTGTAGTCTTGCTTGTTATCAAAAACCTGGAAGCCGAGGTTGAGCGGCCGATTGCGCAGGTAGGGCTGCGAAAATCCAAACAGAAACTGCCGGCTCACGTTGCCCAGGTTGCCCTGCACGCTCAGCGTTTCGCCAAGGCCCAGAAAGTTGTTGGTCTGGTAGTTCACGCCCAGAAAGGCGCCCGACAAGCCGCTGATGCCGCCGTTCAGGCCAATCGAGTTTTTGCCCTTCTCCTTCACCTTCAGCAGCAGGTCCACCGTGCCCGCCTCTGCATCCTGGTGCGCCTCGGAGTCCTGATCCACCCTGAGCGGATCGAAGTACTCCAACTGGTTCAGGCGCAGAAGGCTGTACTCCCATAGCTGCGAGTTGTATACCTGGCCTTCTTCCAGCATCAGCTCGCGCCGAATGACGCGGTCGCGGGTGATCGTGTTGCCCTGGAACTCGATCCGTGAAACGTAAAACCGCTTGCCCTCGTCGATATCGATGTCCAGGGAGACGGTTTTCTTTTGTTCGTCTAAGCTGGGCTTGGGGATCGCGCCGAAGTTGATGAAGCCCAACGCTCCATACGCCTTCTTCAGGTTCTCCAGCCCCTTTTGCATCAGCGAGGCGTCAAACCAGTCGCCGTCCTTCACCGGAAAAGTTCCGCGCAGCGCCTTCACGTTGCTGATTTCCTTGTTGCCGCTGAATGTAATCGTACCGAGCCTGTAGCGCGCTCCCTCTTCAATCGGCATCAGTATGTCGATGCGCTTGCCTTTGTTGGGGCGGAAGGTAAACCAGTTCAGGCCGCCCTGGTCCCGGATCTGCGTCTTCGGCTCTTCCACCGCCGCGTTGTAATACCCCTTGTCGCGGTAGGCCAGCCGCACGCGCTCGGTGTCCTCTTCCAGCTTCGACGCATCGAAGGTCTGCGGAAACAGGTTCTCGAAGATGAGTGAATATGGGATGCCGATCGGCTTCAGGTTCTTCATCGAGCGCCGCAATACCAGGCCGCTCAGGTGCTGGTTGCCGGTGAATTTGATCTGGCCCACTTTCACCGTGGGGCCCTCTTTGATGTTGAAGATCACCTGCACCGACGCCGGCGGAATCGTCTTCACCTCTTCCTTGACGGTGGCAAACTGGTGCCCGTGCTCTGAAAGCAGTTCCTTGATCACCGTCTCAGCACGCTTGATCTTGGCCTCATCGAATTGGCTCTCCACCGAAATCCCGACCTTCTCCTTCTTGAAGCGGTCCAGGATGTCCGACTGCGACACGGAGTTGTTGCCCTTGTAGACGATCTCGCGGATGGTCGGTTTCTCCACAACGAAAATGTTCAGGATGATGCCCTTCTCCGAGTCCTCGCGTTCGATACGCAGTTTCTCGAAGTAGTTCGTATTCCAAAGCGAGTTGAAGTCCCGCTCAATGGAGATCGGATCGTAGGTGTCGCCAGGGTGGGTGAACAGGCGCGCCAGAATGGTCTCTTTGGGGATGCGCCGGTTGCCAATCACGCGAATCGATTCGATGGTCTGCGGCGTCTGCGCCAGCGCTGCCACGGCTGTGAACGCCAATGCCAGCAATAACATCATGCGCGCCATGCGGCTCGCGGTCCGCTTTGCGGCGGAGATGCGGGTGTGCTTTGACTTCACTGGGCTGAAGCCCTGCGCCGAGCACAAGTACGGTTCCGGGCCATAGTTTGCCTTCAAGTTCGGCTTAACGGGAAAAATATCGACACCCTCACTGCTGAGAATCTGACTCTGCCTCGACGAAAGACTGATTATATTGGACCGTGCCCACCCCACCCAAACCGCGGCAAAGCCGTTCGGCGCGGAAACCGTGCCCTTCCCTCATTTTCATGGCCGCGCTTTGGCCCCGCGGCACTCGGGCCGTACTCCATGGCTCCCCGCAACGAACACCTCGCGCTGAGGACCCGGCTATGCCATCCCGACATTTGGGGAGACAATTTCCAGTCTACCGGAATCAGATGGGGCGGGGTTGGAAGCGGACCGATTCGATCTCCTCTGCATCCCTGCCATCTTTCCCTGCATCCCTCTTAGACGCGGCTACCGCGCGCGCGGCACCCGTTGCGCCAGGAGGTTTTTCCGCTCATGGTGGAGACGATCTATGATTTTTCAGCCCCGCTCCTGAATGAGAGCTCCGCCGGGCGCGCCCTTTCGCTCGAAGAATTCCGGGGTCAGGTCCTGCTGATTGTGAATACCGCCAGCCAATGCGGCTTCACACCCCAATACGCGGGACTGGAAGAGCTCTATCATGCCCGCAGCGGGCGCGGCTTCACCGTCCTTGGTTTTCCCTGCAACCAGTTCGGTGCCCAGGAACCCGGCACCGCAGCGGAGATCGGCGCCTTCTGCCAGAAGAATTATGGCGTTACTTTCCCCATCTTCGCCAAGATCGACGTCAATGGCCCGCATGCCCATCCCCTCTATCGTTTTCTCAAGCAGAGCAAGCCCGGAATCTTCGGCATCGGCCGCATCCAGTGGAACTTCACCAAATTTCTCATCGACCGGAAGGGCAATGTGGTGCGCCGCTACGGGCCCTCAGCAAAACCCAAAGACCTGGCCCCCGCCATTGAAGCGCTGCTGAATAGCCAGTAACGCGAACCGGGCATTCGCTGGCGGGTCGAAATAAAGATTCGAACCGGGCAGCGCCCGCGCCGTAGTCTAAGTCAGCAGCGGGCCACAGGAGGCAGCCATGAGCCAGGGGACAGAAATGGACGACCCCTTCAACCTGAACCGCTTCGTCAGCGCCCAGGCTCCAGTGTGGTCGCAAGTCCTCGCGGAGTTGCGCGCCGGCGCAAAGCGCAGCCATTGGATCTGGTTCATCTTCCCGCAGATGAAAGGCCTGGGCCACAGCCCCACAGCCGATCACTTCGGCATCGGCTCGCTTAATGAAGCCGAAGCCTACGCGCGCCATCCGCTGCTCGGCCCGCGCCTCGTGGAATGCACCCAGCTCGTTAGTCTTATCCAGGGCCGCACCATCAACCAGATCCTCGGCTCCCCCGACGACCTGAAATTCCGCTCCTCCATGACCCTCTTCGCCCGCGCCGACTCTGACAACAACGTCTTCCACGACGCCCTGAAAAAATACTTCAACGGCCAGCCCGATCCCCTCACGCTGGAACTCCTGCGCTGAGGCTACTCGATTGCGAAGACCGCGTAGACGGTAGCTTCCTCGCGAATGGTCTGTGGACGGATTTCGAGTGGTGGAGCATTGAGGACAGAAGATACAGAAACCGACTCAGTGTTCAAGACCGTTCCTGCCGAGGGACGAGCGAAATAGAGCCTTGTATTCGGCGTCTCGTTGCTTGCATAAATCAAAGCACCCAGCTTAACGTGCAGGCCGTCGGCCATCCGGGCGGCAACTTCACGCGCTTTAACCAAGGCATTCCCGGCCGCCTTGGCCTGCAACGCCTTCCTATCCGAGAAGCGCCAGTCAATCGCGCCGCTTTTATTTGCACCAGCCGCAACCGCAAGGCGGATCAACTCTGCTGCGAATTGCGGAGCGACGCCGACCTCCCATGACTGCCGGAAGACGAACTCGCGTTTAACTCTTTGTTCGGCCGAATCTTTGTCGGCAAAGTCTGTGTTGCGCTCCACGCCCTGCACAGAACTCTCTATTGCCTTGTCGTTAACTCCGCCTTTGTGCAGAGCCTCTAAAACTCCATGTGAAAGCGTGGCCCCGTCGGTATAGGCCGTCCGCGAGTCGGGACCGAATATCTCGAATCCAATGGTGATCGCGGCTAGGTCGGCTATTGCAGTTGCCTCATCCGTTGTGCTGATCGCGATGGTCTTGTTGTCGCGATTGATCTGGATCGATTGTGCCGAGGCGACGCCAGCCAAAGCGACGCCTATCGCCAACAACTCACGTGGCCGCGAAAATCGCACCATGGGAGAACCTCCTGAACGCGCAGCGGAAGAGTAGCACAAGGGACCCCGAATCACAGTCAGCTTCCCGCGACCGTCCAATCCTCCGTCTTCAGCCCATCCACATACGAAAACGCCCGATCATGCGTCACCAGCGTCAGCCCCAGAGACAGCGTATGAGAGGCAATCATTAAATCCTCATGGCTGAGCGGTCGTCCTTTGCGCTCTTGGGCAGCACGCACTTCACCATACGAAGCCGCGGCCGCCGAGTCCCATGGGAGGATTTCAAAACCTCGCAGAAACTCTTCGACTTCGATCCGGATGCGCCTCGCGTGGGGCTTTCGGGCCAGCCCGTAGAGGAGCTCGGCCTGGGTGAAAACAGACAGCCCGACATGAGACATTGGAACGGTCTTGAGGCGTTCACGAACTGGCCGCGGATCACCTTTGATCACATAACTGACCGTATTCGTGTCCAGGATGTAGCGAACTGCCATTTAGAACAGATCTCGCTCCTTCGGCATATGAACCTCGCGTTCGAAAAGGTCTTTGGGAAGGTTGAGCGAATCCAAGCGATCAAACCACTCTTGCCATGATCTCGTTCGCGCAGCCGCAGGCTGCGAGAGAACAATTTCACCAGTCGCCTCGTCTCGCCGAATCGCAACCTCTGACCCTTCGAATCGAAACTCCTTCGGCAAGCGCACTGCCTGGCTGCGTCCATTGGTGAACAGCTTGGCGGTCCGTGGCGACCCGGTCTCCACTTGCGGCTTAGCAGTAGAACTTGAAGGAGCCATTTTAGGTACCTCACGATTATGGTCTATACCAAGTATATACCAGTTTCGCCTTTCAAGAACCGCTCTAAGTCCGACCCCCGTGCTTCGCCCCAAACGCCCGCAACTTCGCCAGCGTTGCCGCCGCCTCCCCTGAATCGATTGCCTCTCCCGCCCGCGTAACGCCATCTTTCAAATCCCCGGCCAGCCCAGCAGCCACCAGCGCCGCGGCCGCGTTCAGCAGCACAATCTCCCGTCTTGGCCCTTTGATCCCCGTGACCACGTCGTAAAGAATCGCCGCATTGGCTTCGGCGTTGCCGCCGGTCAGATTCTCAAGCGCCGCCCGCGGCAGCCCCGCCATCTCGGGCGTCACCCGCGCGCCCTTCAACGCCGGCGTCCCGCCCCCCTCCAGCTCCTCCACGCGCGCCACCACCGACTCGCCGGTCGTAGTCAGCTCGTCCATGCCATCGGTCCCGTGCACCACAAAGGCTCGCTTCGCGCCCAGCGCCGCCAGCGTCCGCGCCACCAGCAGCACCCGACTTGGCGCCAGCACCCCGATCACCTGTGACCGCGCCCCGGCCGGATTCGTCAGCGGCCCGCACAGATTGAAGATCGTTCGAAACCCCAACGCCTTGCGCAGCGGACCCACCGCCCGCATGGCCGGGTGATAAAGCGGCGCCAGCAGAAACATGAAGCCCGTCTCGCGCAGGCACTCTGCCGCCAACTCCGGACCCAGACTCATGGGCACGTCCAGCGCCTCCAGCACGTCTGCGGAGCCGCACAGCGAGGTCATCGCGCGGTTCCCGTGCTTGGCCACCTTGGCGCCTGCCGCCGCGGCCACCAGCGCCGCACCTGTAGAAATATTGAACGTCGCAGGTCCCCCGCCGCCCGTCCCCACCACATCCACCAGTTGGTCCCGCTCCGCATCCGTCAGCGGAACCGGCGTCGCCCGCGCGCGCATGGTCTCCACAAACCCAGCCAGCTCGGGCGCCTGTTCCCCGCGCGTGGCCAGCACCGCCAGCAGCGCCGCCGTCAAAACCTCCGGCACGCCGCCCGACAGGATCTGTTCCAATACTTCGGCCGCCTGCTCGCGGGTAAGTGCCGCGCCGTCCTCGGCCAGCAACTTCAAAAGCTCCTTCAAAGAGGCCATATCTCATTATGGTAAAGGCCACGCGCGCTCGGCTGTTTTCTTAAGAATGCGGCGCAGTTCGCGTTTGCCCCGCCTTCGCCGGGCAAGATACTATTTCCTTACCGCTGGCATGGGCTCGCGGGCTCGGAATCCCCTGAGCCCGGTCCTAAATCCTCCAACCACAGCGGACAGGTTCGGTCCCAACCAACATGAAGATTCACGAGTATCAGGCGAAAGAAATCCTGGCCAAATACGGTGTTGCCGTGCCCAAAGGCGAAATGGCGAACACGCTCGAAGAAGCGACTGCCGTGGCACGCAAACTGTTCGCAGAAGGCGCAACCGGCGTGGTGGTTAAGGCGCAGATTCATGCCGGCGGCCGCGGCAAGGGCGGCGGCGTCAAAGTGGCCCGCACCCGCGAGGACGCAGAGTTGCACGCCAAAAACATCCTCGGCATGCAGCTTGTCACTCACCAGACCGGCCCCCAGGGCCAGAAGGTCCAGCGCCTGCTCGTTGAAGAGACCGCGGCCATCGACCGCGAGCTCTACCTCGGCATCGTGCTTGACCGCGCCACCGGCAAGCTGGTCTTCATGGCCTCCAAAGCAGGCGGCATGGAGATTGAAGAGGTCGCCGCCAAAGATCCCGACGCCATTTACAAGGAAGCCATCGATCCGGCTATCGGCTTCGGCGCGTGGCAGGCCCGCAAGCTGGCCTTTGCCCTGGGCCTCAAGCCCACGCAAATCAACCACGCCGTAATCTTTTTTCAGAGCCTCTACACAGCCTTCATCGACACCGACGCATCTCTTCTCGAGATCAATCCCTTCATCACCACCAAGGACGACAAGCTCTTCGCCCTCGACGCCAAAGTCACTTTCGACGACAACGCTCTCTTCCGCCATCCCGAGATCAAGGCCCTGCGCGATACCGCCGAAGAAGATCCGCTTGAAGTCGAGGCCAGCAAATACGCCCTCAACTACATCAAGCTCGACGGCTCCATCGCCTGCATGGTCAACGGCGCAGGCCTCGCCATGGCCACCATGGACATCATCCAGTACGCCGGCGGCAGCCCCGCCAACTTCCTTGACGTAGGCGGCGGCGCAACCCAGGAGCAGATCGAACACGCCTTTGAAATCCTGCTCTCCGACGCCAACGTCAAGGCCATCTTCATTAACATTTTTGGCGGCATCCTGCGCGTCGATCGCCTCGCCACCGGCGTCGTGGCGGCCGCCCGCAACTTAAAAGTCACCGTCCCCATCGTCCTGCGCCTCGAAGGCACCAACGTCGAACAAGGCCGCAAAATTCTCGCCGAGTCCGGCCTAAACTTCCAGGTCGGCGAAACCATGAAAGAAGCAGCGGAGCTGGTCGTAAATGCAGCAGCAAAGGTGGGGGCATAAATGTCAGTTTTGGTCGATAAAAACACGCGGCTGATTGTCCAAGGCATCACCGGCAAAGAAGGAACCTTTCACGCCAAAGGCGCAGCCGAATACGGCACCAAAGTCGTTGGCGGCGTGACTCCCGGCAAAGGCGGAACCACGCATGAGGGCTGGCCCGTCTTCAATACCGTCGCTGACGCCGTCGCCGCGACCGGCGCCAACGCCACCGTGATCTTCGTCCCGCCGCCCTTTGCCGCCGACGCCATCCTCGAAGCCGAAGATGCGGAGCTCCCCCTGATCGTCTGCATCACCGAAGGCATTCCCACCCTGGACATGATCAAGGTGTGGGCCAAGCTCAAAAACTCATCCTCGCGCCTCATCGGGCCCAACTGTCCCGGTGTCATCTCGCCCGGCAAGGCCAAGATCGGCATCATGCCCGCCCGCATTCACAAAGAAGGCTCGGTGGGCATCGTCTCCCGCTCCGGGACTCTGACTTACGAAGCCGTCCATCAACTCACTCAGCGCGGCATTGGTCAATCGACGGCTATCGGCATTGGCGGCGATCCCATCATCGGCACCACGCACATCGACGCGTTGCGCCTGCTTAACGACGACCCTGAAACCGAAGCCATCATCATGATCGGCGAGATCGGCGGTTCCGCCGAAGAGGCCGCGGCCGAATTCGTCAAGAAGTTCGTCAAGAAGCCCGTTGTCGGTTTCATCGCCGGACAGACCGCCCCTCCCGGCCGCCGCATGGGCCACGCGGGCGCCATCATCAGTGGCGGCCAGGGCACCGCCGCCGACAAAATGAAGGCCATGACTGCAGCCGGCATCCATGTGGTTGTATCGCCCGCCGAAATCGGCGAAACCCTGGCCCGCGTCATCGGCAAAGCATAGCCCTGCGCACATGCGCCTTCATGCCGAAGGATCGCAATTGCATTTCTTGGTGGCTATCGCGCTCTGCCGATCTGGACCTGCAATCCCACCCGCGCCACGCGCGGCATCCCCAGTGTGGTGGTCGGTGTCTTCGAGTCTTCGATCTGGCGATTGAGCAAGTTTTCGCCCGCGGCGAATAGCTGGAGTCGCTTGCCGAAATCGTGCGAGGCGTAAGCATCCATCCGGAAAAACCCGTGAAGCAGATAAACATTGGATGCGTCGTCGAATTGCCGCCCGCTCTCCCGCCCTTGCAGAGTCACGGTTCCCAGCGACGAACGGGATGCGCGCACGTTCAGGGTTGCCAGGTTGCGGGCCACCTCGGGAATCCAGTTGCCCAGATCCTGGCTGCCCCTGGTTACGGTGGCGTGCGCATACTGATAGCCGCCATCCACGGTTAACCAACGTTGCGGAGCCAGCTCAAAGTCCAAGGCAACGCCCCGGCTCTCAATCTGCCCCAGGTTTTCGCGCATCAGCAGAATCGGTGTCGAGGTGCTGGCGGTGGTCACCGCGGTGATGGGCCGGTTCACCTGGGTCAGGAAGTAGCTGGAGCGAAAGCTGCCCCAATGCCACTCGGTGGCGAGGCCCGTCTCCCAACCCGTGGCGCGCTCGCTGAGCAAATTAAAGTTGGGCAGCGTCAATTGCTCGCCGACTTGGGTGCTGCGGTAGAGTTCATTCGGCGTGGGCTCGCGAAAGGCGCGAAAGCCCGTTGCCGACAGCGCCCAATGGTCCCGGATCTTGCGCGAGAGGCCGAGGCGCGGATCGAAAAGCCGCTGGCCCACCTGGGTCGGCTGCGCGGCGCTCGGCGTCCAAATGGTTCCGTTCCACTGCAACTGCTGGCCATCGTAGTTCTGAAACCAATCCATGCGCCCCGCTCCGCTGAACGTCCATCCCCGGCGCACCCACATCGCCTCGGCATAGCCGGCGGAGTCGCGCTGGTGATCGCGCAGGTTGGTCAGCGCGGCAGATTTTCCAAAGGTCTGCTCCCGGTCCCACACGCGCACATCGTGAGCATCGGCGCCCAGCACAATGAGCAGCCCGGCGCTGACCGGCTGGTTCCAGTGGGCCACCGCGCCCAGTTCGTTCTCCGGCGACAGTGAAAACCGCGTGAGGCTTTCGCCGCACCGATACGAGCAAGCGGGATTCGCAACGGTGGGCAGGTTGGAGATGTTGGAGAAAACCTGGCGGAAATGTTCGGTGGAACCATAGAAGCGCGTAACCAGCGTTCCCTCATGCGGTCCCTGCCAGTCGCCTCCGGTGGCATAACGCCACAGGCGCGAGCCGTTGGTCTGATCGGGCGTTCCATTGCTGCGCGCGTCATTGTAGCCGCTGCCGCGCACAAATATTCTCAGCGGGCCGCGATCGCGCTCCGCCAGCACCACGCCGTTCTGGCTGTGGACGTTGCTGGCAATATCCACCGGTCCGCGCTGGAAGGGCGCTTCCTGAATGTATCCATCGGTGCCCAGAACGCCGCCGGCCGCAAGCACCCCCCACGGTCCGCGCTTGGCCTGCATCATCAGGCTGTCGTCGTAGATTCCTTCCCCGCCGTAGCTGGACTGAAACTCGCCCTCGTCAGTGGTGGGCCGCACCGGAATCACGTTGATCACGCCGCCAATGGCGCTCGAACCGTAGAGGTCGCTGGCGCCCCCGCTCACCACTTCAATGCTCTTGATCGCCAGCTCCGGCTGCTCCTGCCACCGAATCCATCCGGCAAACGGATCGTTCTGCGGCACATCGTCTTCGGTGACCAAGGTTCGGCTCGCCGCCGTGGAGCCCAGTCCGCGCAGGCTGATTCCCACCGAAGAAGGGTTGGCCACCAGCGAACTCGATCGCCGAAACATCTCCACGCCCGGAAGCTGCCGCAACTTATCATCCAGCGTTACAGCCGCCGCGGAACTCAGATCGGCCTCAGAAAGCGTTCGCGTGGTAACCGGGCTTTCCAGAGACCCCAGCGGTGTGCGATACGCGGTCACGGTCACTTGTTCGGTGTTGGCTGCGGGCTCCAGTTGGATGGTGGCCGATGCATTGAGCGACACGGCTTTCTCAGAAAATCCCGGCGCGGCCACCCGCACCTTGCACGGAGCTGTACACGCCACGGCCAGCTTGCCCTCCGCATCGGTGCGCCCCAGCAGGGCTCCCGAGGAATCCGTGATGGTGGCTCCTGGCAGAGCCGCGCCGCGGCTGTCTTCGACCGTCAAGGTGACCGTCGTCGTCGCCGCTATTTGCGCGCTAAACGTCGCCGGGGTCAACAGCATCCCGGTCAGCGCCAGCGCGCCAACCATCCCATTGCACTTGAACCACCGCATGATTTTTGCTTTCGGAACCCGTGCCAAGACTGTGGAGCAATTGTGACACGGTTCTTCCGCTTCTGGCATCGCGAGCCTGCGGCGCAATCTCGTGGAGCGGGACCAGAACGAAAGCGCGCTCCGCGAGCCGCGGGTGAGGAATCAGTAGTCCCGGCTCGTTGATCCTCAGGCCGTCGAACAGCAGAATATCCAAATCCAGCGTTCTGGGCCCATTTGGAAACCCTGCCGCACGGTCCCGCCCAAACTCCCGCTCGATTCTCAGCATCCCATCCAGCAGCTCCCTCGGTTCCAGTTCCGTTTTGAGGGCCACCACGGCATTCACAAAGCGCGGCTGCCCCGCAAACCCCACCGGCTCGGTCGAGTAGAGCGACGACCGGCAGACCACACGCCCCAGCGATTCAAGCCGGCGAACCGCAGCAGCCAGCGTAGCCTCCGGCGGTCCCGCCCCACTGGCCAGGTTTCCGCCCATCCCGATGTACGCTGTGCGCATCGTCTCCAGACTATCGCGAAGGGCGGGCTTCGATCGGGACCCAGCCCGACAAGCAGGCGGCCTCGGCACACCCGCTAGAATCGTTGGGTGAGTCTCCACTTCAACATACAAGCGGAAACCGCAACAGGCGGGCGGCGGGGGCAGATCGATTTGCCTCATCAGACCGTCGAAACGCCGGTCTTTATGCCGGTGGGCACCGCCGGCACAGTCAAGGCAGTTCCGCAGGACGTGCTGGAGACACTGGGCGCCGAGATCGTTCTGGCGAACACGTACCATCTTTACCTGCGTCCGGGCCACGAGCCGATCCGCCGCATGGGTGGGCTACACAGGTTCATGAGCTGGCCGCGGGCGCTGCTCACCGACTCCGGCGGCTTCCAGGTATTCAGCCTGAGCGGGCTGCGGAAAGTGACCGACGAGGGAGTCCATTTTCGGTCGCATCTCGACGGCAGCAGCCACTTCTTTACTCCTGAGCATTCGATGGACGTGCAGATCGCGCTGGGCGCGGATATTGCCATGGCCTTCGACGAGTGCACCGAGTACCCTGCCGATCGCAACCGCGCGCAAGAGAGCCTGCGTCTCACCATGGCGTGGGCGCGGCGCTCGCTCGATCACTTTCGCGCGCATCGCGAGGAAGTAGTTTGGCATGAGGAACTGGGGGGCCGGACCCAGAGCCTGTTTGGCATCGTGCAGGGCGGCATGTACGCCGATCTGCGCCGCGAGGGCGCGGAGCGCTTGGTGGAGATGGACCTCGACGGCTACGCCATCGGCGGACTGAGCGTGGGCGAGCCGCGCGCGCTGACGCTGGAGATGATCTCCGAAGTGCTGCCGCTGCTGCCCAAAAACAAACCCCGCTACGTGATGGGCGTGGGCTACCCGGACGAGATTGAGCACTATGCGCGCATGGGCGTGGACATGATGGACTGCGTGCTGCCCACCCGCGCCGCGCGCCATGGACTGCTCTTCACCAGCGAGGGGCGGCTCAACATCAAAGGCAAGCGGTACGCCGAAGATCAGGGTCCGCCCGACCCGGCCTGCGATTGCATGGTTTGCCGCCGCTACTCGCGGGCTTATCTGCGCCACCTGATGCAAGCCGGCGAGGCGCTGTCAGGAACGCTGAACTCCATCCACAACCTGGCCTACTACCAGGGCATCATGGAGCGGGTGCGGAAGAACCTTGATCCCGCAAGTTGAATGACCTGGGGTCGCGACACTCTTCCTTAAGGCGGCCGACGGCACAGCGCACGGGGAACTCAGCGCGCTTCGGCCGAGGCTGTCTGCAGCTTGAACCTTGCGGTCAGTGCAGCTTGCGATGAGTCGCCAACCCAAACGGTATAGGTCCCCGGCTCAACCACCCATTTCTTCTCGGCATTCCAAAGCGCAAGATCCTCTTGCGGCGCCTCGAAGACGACCGTCTTCGTCTCGCCGGGCTGGAGGCTCACGCGGGAAAAACCTTTGAGCGACCGCTCCGGAGTCTCCACGCTGCTGACATCCTGCCGAACGTAGAGCTGAGCCACTGCATCGCCGGCGACCTTGCCGGTATTGGTCACGTTCACCGTGACTCGAACAGCGCCTTTTCCCAGGCCGGCCGCCTCCACATGCAAACCATCGAAGCGGAAGGTCGTGTAGCTCATGCCGAATCCGAAGGGAAAGACTGGCGTGTCGTCGCCATCGACATAGTGGTGATTCTTTGAGGGATCGTAGTTGTAGTAGTCCGGAAGCGTGCCGATGTTGCGCGGGAAAGTGACGGTCAGGTGGCCGCCCGGATTGTTGTCGCCGAACAGCGTCATGGCGATTGCCCGGCCGCCGAACTCGCCCGGATACCAAGCCTCGAGAATGGCCGGGACGTGTTGCGCCGCCCAACCAATGGTGAGCGGGCGTCCATTCTGCAGGACGAGAACCACGGGTTTGCCGGTGACCACGACGGCTTCCAGCAGGGCCTCCTGATTGTCGGGGAGATCGAGGCTGGAACGGTCAGAACCTTCGCCGGAGATGCCGGGCCGCTCGCCCAGCACGAGGATCACGACTTGCGAGCCTTGAGCCAGCGCCACTGCTGCGGGAATGTCGTTGCCGTCAGTGAAGCTGAATTCGGCGCGGGGCTGCAGGTCTTGCAAGGCCGAGAAAAGATCGTTGCGATCGGCGGGATCGGGGCTGGGCGCGTAGTCGCCATAGCGCGCAACTCGCGCATTGGGGCCAATGACTGCAACGCGCTTCAGATCCTTCGAAAGCGGTAGCAGATGATTCTCGTTCCTGAGCAGCGTCATCGACTGCAACGCGGACTGAAGCGACAGATCGAGGTGCGCCTGCGCCCGATGAACCTTGGCATTCAGCGCGGGATCGACGAGTGGATGGTCGAAAAGGCCAAGCTCAAACTTGACCCGCAGCACATCGGACACAGCGCGATCCAGAGCAACTTGAGAAAGCGAGCCGTCGTGGAGGCCGTCGATGATTGCGCGCTGAAAGGTCTGGTGATCGAAGTCGTAGAACTGCATGTCGACGCCGGAGTTGATAGCCAGAATGACGGCATCTCTGGGACTTGCCCCCACGCGATGCGCGCCGTAAAGCCGCTCGATCGCGCCCAGGTCCGAAAGCACAAAGCCTTTGAACCCCCATTCGTCTCGAAGAATGCCCTTGAGAAGGTAGGGGTCGGCCGTTACCGGGATTCCATCGATCTCGTGGTAGGCGGCCATGGTGCCCATCGCATGCCCCTGACGAAAGGCCGGCTCAAAGCTCTTAAGCATCACGGAGCGGAGTTCGCGCTCGCCGTAGTGCGCCGGGGAGGTGTTGGTTCCCGACTCGGGAGAGCCGTGGCCGGCAAAGTGCTTGGGTTCGGCAATGACGGTGTGGTCGCTGGCCAAAGAATCGCCCTGAAAGCCCTCGACGTAAGCCAATCCTAGTTGGCCGGTCAGGTAGGGGTCCTCACCAAAGTCTTCCTCGACCCTGCCCCAGCGGGGCTCGCGAGCCAGATCGAGTACCGGCGCAAAGAGCATGTCCACTCCGGTGGCGCGCGCCTCGGCAGCAATCGCGGCTCCCGTTTCCCGAGCCAGCTGCCGATTCCACGTGGCGGCAAGGTTGATCTGCGCCGGAAAGATGGTTCCGGTGGAGAATCCGTGCAGCCCCTCCTCGGCAAAAAGCGCGGGGATGCCGAGGCGCGAGTTTTTCATCACCCAGGTCTGGATGTCGTTGTTCAGTCCTGCCTGCCCATAGAGGTCGTGGATGCTGCCCACCCCCAGGCTTCCCCAGATCTTTTCAGAGTCTTCGGCGCGGAAACCGTGTGCCTTGATCTCGTCGGCGGTCTTCTGGGCATCGTCCTGGATCGACGCCGAGACGCCCCTGTACATATCGAGCTGACGGGCCTTCTCTTCCACGGACATCCGGCTGAGCAGATCGCGTACCCGGTCCTCAACGGCCACGCTGGCGTTCTTGTACGGAGCGTTGGCCGGAGTGGTCGCGGAAGCCTGCTGGGCCGGGGCCGGCACGGCCAGTCCCGCAAAGAGAATTGCGGCTGCGGAGAATAGATGAGACGCCAATTGCCGGACTAAGGATGTCATAGCAGCGAGCTCATTTGCCCAGTTCCTTCACGAAGAAGTCGGCCATCATGTGATTGGCTTCGAGCGCTTCGGGCAACAAAGGGCTATACCAGAAGGCATGCGGAAGCGCGTCGAAGACCACCAGCCGCGCATCCACGCCGGCATTCAGATAGGCGCGGTGCAGGTTGGCCGTACCGCTCAGCAGCAGGTCGCGGCCGCTGGTGATGAACAGCGTGGGCGGCAACCCGTGCAGGTCGGCGTAGATCGGCGAGAGCACCGGGTCTTTGGGATCGGTGGAGGCCACATACGCCGGGTCATGGGGCTTGGCTTCCGGCGGGTCAAGGTGGCCAGACAAGCCGCGCAGCGCGTACAAAGCTTGCGAGTCGCCGTCGCGTGCAAAGTCGCCCATGCCGCTGAAGATGCCCAGCGCCGCGGGCAGCGGCAGGCCCAGTTGCTTCAGCTTCTCGGCCACTTCGGCAGTCAGGATGGCTCCGGCCGAGGTGCCATAAATGATGATGTGTTCCGGCTTGTAAGTCTTCAGCAGCTCCTTGTAGACGGCCACGGAGTCGTCCACAGCAGCGGGGAACGGAAACTCGGGCGCCAGCCGGTAAAGCACGGCGACGACTTTGATTTTGGTATAGCTGGCAATGGGAATTGACTCGGTATACGAGCCCGAATCGGAGTTGAACCCGCCGCCGTGCAGGTTCAGCAGCACCTTGTCCTTGTTGGCGTCTGGCAGCCCCTCCGGCGTAACAATGCGCACCGGAACTCCGGCAATCTTGTCCTCCACAATCTGGTTGGGACAAATTTGGCTCCATTGCGCGCGGGCGCCCGCCGTGTAGGCGTCCGTCATCCTGCGGCGGTCGGCCAGCGATTCCGGCGGCCCCTGATCCGGCACCACGTGGCTTAGAAAATGCTGCGATTGAATGCTGAGGTCTAGCGGCACAGGAACCACGCGCGTCACATGCGCGGTGCCCTGGGCATCGATATAGCTCGTATCGCTGTTCGGCGCTTGCTCTGCGGTGGTGGGCTGTCGAGTAGGCTGCTGGGCGGGTTGCGAAGTGGGCTGCTGTGCGGCTAGAGCGGCCGATACCAGCAACAATAGTGAAACAGCAGGACCATGAATGGGCTTCATCGTAGGAGTTCCTTTGCGGGGAATTTGCTGATTGACGCACGTTCCGCATCAGATAAACGGAACCCGTCCACGATAGCAGAGGACGCGACATTCATCGAGCGATGCACCGGCGATTCGCTTCGCATCAACCGCTACTCCCAGGCGGCTTCGCGGCACGGCAAGAAACCCCGGGAACAGGCGCATGAACAAAGGGGAGCGCGGTGAGCGCTCCCCGTTGCCGGTTGGCTTGCATTAGGTTTTGGATCAGTAGGGTAAGACCAGCAACCCGGTCTCCAGCAGCTTTTCGGTTAACCGGTCCAGAGCCAGCGGGAATTTGTAGGAGATGGTTCGGGCGCTCATCCCCAGCAAACTGGCCGCTTCGGCCTGGGTGTATTCCTGGAGAACGATCCGGCTCAGCATCTGGCGGTCGAGCGATCCAAGCTGATTCAGACACGTCTCCACGTCAAGGACGAAGATCACCGCGTCCTCAAACGTGCGCACGGGCCGGCTCGAAGCCCACCCGCGCGCAATCGGTTCACCCAGAATCGACGGCGCCCTGCCTACCTGCATCGAAGCATAGAGATAACGGCGCAACGTACTCTCCGTATGCTTCCTGTAAAAGGCCACGTTGACTGCCGGCCCGGTGGCCGGCGCCTTTGCAGACGGCTTAACTTCAGGCCGAACCGCTGTTTTTTGCTTCCAAGTCCTCCCGGTTTCCTGCCATCCTTGCTGGGTACAGCCCGCTCCCCAAACCATTGGCAACTGGAGGGCGGCGCTCATTGCGCACCTCCGGTTGTCTCCGCCACCGCCCAAACCCGGTTGAGCGGCTTGCGGCAGGGTCGCCCACGCCGCTTCCGGCTCTCCGGCGATGGAAAGTCTTTCAGTTTTGTTTCACAACCATGGCAATACACACTTGCCTGGTTCTGGGCACGGTACCAAAGACATCCGCAACCCTCGCAAACTTTCAAATGCACGCGCAATTCCATGACGGCTTCTCCGTATTCCTGCCAGTTCCCGACGGCTTTGTTTTTGCATTTTTCCTCCGCGGGGTGAAGAGAACCAGACGCCGCAACTCAGGTTTCTCGTGTCCTGATGGGGGACCGGCGCCTGTGCTCTCTCGTTTTTTGTCATGCTCATGGCGCGCAGATCGTGGAATTTCCGCACTGGCCTGGATCGGACGCCTCTGCTGAACGTCTTGTGGGCGGACAGGGGATCACCGGACGGGACAGTTGACTTCCGGCTATAGTTCAGTGGCCACTGAAGAGGGCTGAATTGCGACTCATCAGTTATTGCGGCAATGAAGCATTTCCCAGATTCCCACAAACCAGTACGAGATAAGTAAGGCCAATCTAAGAATATGTATCCCTTGCGTCAACGCTCCCCAGCCGTTTTCTGGATCTACGCCTCTGAATCTCCGAACGAGCGCTGAATTATTTAAGCGAATCAGCCGGTTAGCTTTTCTTTGAGAAATCAGCGGCCGTTTCCTCCTATTGCTGATGGCGGATTTTCAACAGATGAATTTTACCCAAATGCACGAGCGCCTCCGTCTGGAACTGCTGCGCAGGATACAGCGGGGGACAGTCAGCGTGTCCCTGCTGGCCCGCCAGACCGGCTTTGGCCAGTCTCATTTGTCCAATTTCCTGCGCAGCCGGCGACAGCTTTCGCTGGAAGCCATGGATCGCATCCTCGCCTCCCAGCATCTGGCGGCTGGCGACCTGCTGCCCGCAACTTATAAGCGCGCAACTCTGCCGGTCGAAGGGAAAACCAGCGTGATCCCCGTCGTCTCCCATTCCACAGCTTTGTTTGAACCGTTCATTCGTCCCTCGGCGGTGCAATTCATGCTTCCCTTGCCGGCTAGTCTGCTGCAGACGATTCGCGCCCGCGTGTCCAATCCACGGCGCCCCTGGGAGAGGTTTGTCGCGGTACGGATCTCGCCCGCCGATGCGTTGCCGATGGAGCCGCTGATCCTGCCGGACGCCTTGGCGCTCATCGATCGCCACTACAATTCCCTGATGCCCTATCGTCCGGAACGGGCGAATGTTTATGCGGTGCGCCACGGGGCGCACCTGACGCTGCGGTATGTGGACTTTCTCGCCAATCGGTTGGTGTTGCGGCCGCACAACCTCGCCTTCCCCGTGGACCTGATCGAGCTCGACCCGGAAGAGTCGCCCGGCGACCTGATTGCAGGGCGCGTGGCGCTGATTGTGAATGAGCCGTGAGGTTAGTCCCCGTGTCCCGAGTCCCGATTTTCGAAGCGGGTGAACTTGCCGATAAAGTTCAGATAAACGGTGTCGGTCGGTCCGTTGCGCTGCTTGGCCACGATGATCTCCGATTTGGCCTTGTCGGCGTCGGACAACTCCTCGTTTCGGTTATAGTAGGATTCGCGGTGGATGAACGCCACCACATCGGCGTCCTGCTCAATGGAGCCGGACTCGCGCAAGTCGCTCAACATCGGGCGCTTGTCTTCTCCGCGGCGCTCACTGGCGCGGGAAAGCTGGGAGAGGGCCACCACCGGCACGTGCAGTTCCTTGGCCAGCGCCTTGAGGCCGCGGGAGATGGCCGAGACCTCCTGGGTACGGTTCTCGTAGTTCTTTCGGCCCGACGATGGCACCGTGGCGGACATCAGTTGCAGGTAGTCCACCACGATGAGATCGAGGCCGCCGGCATTCTGCCTGAGGCGGCGGGCCTTGGCGCGCATTTCAGCCAGGGAGATCGCGGCTGAGTCGTCAATGAAGATGCGCGACTCGACCAGTTGGCCCAGCGCATTCTGCAATTTTGCGTGGTCATCCCGGCCGATCATGCCTTTCTGCAGCAATTGCTGGTCGACCCAAGCCTGGGAGGCCAGCATGCGGCGCAGCAGCGACTCCTTGCTCATTTCCAGGCTGAAGACGGCGACGATGGCGTTGTGGCTGATGGCGGCGTTCTGGGCGATATTGATGGCCAGCGCCGTTTTGCCCATGGAAGGGCGGGCCGCGATGATAATCAACTCATCCTTTTGCAGGCCGCTGGTCAGACGGTCAAAGTCAGTGAAATCGGTGGCCAGGCCGGTCACTTCGCGGCTCTGCTTGTACAAATTGTCGATCGTGCCAAAGGAATGCTGGACGATCTGGTCGAGCGACTGGAATCCGTGCGTGATGCCTCTCTCAGTGACCTCCATGAGTTGCGACTCGGCTGCGCCCAGCACTTCAAGCGCGGATTCGCCCTGGTCGGCGGCGCGTGCAATGGCCAGCGAGCAGATGCCCATCAGCTTGCGCAGCAGGCTCTTGTCCTTGACGATGCGGATGTATTCCTCGATGACCGGACGGCGCGGCAAACCCTCGGTCAGCGAGGCCAGGTAAGCGACGCCGCCGATGGATTCAACCTCCTTATAGCGGGACAGCTCGTTGGCCAGGGTGACGATGTCGACGGCCCGCTGCAAGTCCATCAACTCCGTCATGCGCAGGAAGATGCGGCGATGGGAGTCGAGGGAAAAGTCGTCGGGTTCGAGCTTTTCCGCAGCCTCGGAGTGGGCGGCATTGTCCAGCAGGATGGCGCCGAGGATGGTCTTCTCGGCGTCCACGTTCGCGGGCATCCCGGTATCAAGCCGGAGGTCGGGAATGGTGGCCATAGAAGAAGAGTTTAGGCCTTTTCGGCCTGAGGGAATTTAGCGGCTTATGTCGAAAACCGGCCGGGGAACAAGGGCAGTCAGCAGGCCGGCGAGCCGGCACCCTTGGCTTTGACCTTGGCGGGCAGATCGACCTTGTAACCGGCCCTGTTCCCCGCGAGGAAAGCGTCCACCTCTTCAAGCCCGACTTGGATTTGATGAATCAATTCAGAAGTGACGGGACGCGTGTCCGGGAGCACGGAGATCAGCGGCACACCGTCGCGGGTACCTGCGCTGGAGAACGGGCGCAACCGCCCTAACTCCCCATCGCTCGGATGCGGTCGGACGACCTCCATTTTTAATGAATCATGGAGGGACGCTGGAACCTTCTCTTCTTGGTTGTCAACCATCTTTCTATATTCGGCTGCGACTGCTTTGCCGTCAAGGGTCCTTCCACATTCAACTGACTATGGTGCGGAGCGCCGAACGAGCAAGACGATTGACTATGAAGTCTGCGGTATACTTTCGCCACAGAATTATGCGCGTTTTCGTCGCCGTTACGGACAAAGAGTGGTTCAACCTCCACGCGTCGACACCAAGCGTAGACGAGGTGAACTTCTGGCGCCCCTCGTCGGAGGCTTCGTTTAAGGCTCTGCAGCCGGGCGAACTGCTCTTGTTCAAGCTCCACTCTCCCGACAACTTCATTACAGGCGGAGGATTTTTTACGAGATTCCTCCAACTTCCCGTGAACATGGCTTGGGACGTGTTTAAGGAGTCGAACGGCGTCAGGTCGTTGGCGGAAATGCGCGAGCGAATTGAGTACTACAAAAGATCAAAGATCGGACCAACAGAGAATCCTACAATCGGATGCATCATGTTGGCTGAGCCTTTCTTTTGGCCGCGCAGTTCTTGGATTTCAACGCCATCTGATTTCAGCCTAAACACTGTCCAAGGCAAGGGGTATGATTCGGAAACAGGTGCGGGGCGCGCCCTTTGGGAAGAGGTGTGCGATCGTCTTAGAAAAATAGCACCAGACCGGATCGAGCAGAGCCCGGCAACCTTGGCTGCAGTTGACTCGAAAGGGTATGGAAAGCCCCAGGTTGTATTGCCCAGATTGGGCCAGGGTCTGTTCCGCATTCTAGTGACTGACTTCTACGACCGGCGCTGCGCTGTGACTGGAGAGCGAACGCTGCCCGCTCTCGATGCCGCGCACATCAAACCTTATGAGATCGTCCAAAGGCATGAAGTGTGGAATGGCTTGCTCGTGCGAAGCGACTTACACAGGCTCTTCGACGGCGGCTATCTAACGGTAGACCCAACCAGCAGGCGCGTTCGGGTGAGCAGACGAATAAAAGACGAATTCGAAAACGGTAAGGACTATTACAAGCTTGAGGGCACGGAGATTCGGGAACCAAACGCGCCCTGGGCTCGCCCGAATACAGAGAATCTAGAATTCCACTTCAATGCAGTATTTCTACGTTGAATGCGACGGCTCGTCTCTAATCCGTCGGACGCCAGCGCAGGATCGGTTTTCTTGCCGCCTGCACTTCGTCGAGCCGGGAAACGCGCGTAGAGTGGGGCGCGGTCTTCACGAGCTCCGGAGTTTCATCCACTTCCTTTGCGATGCTGCGCATGGCGGCGATGAATAAGTCCAGCTCTTCAAGCGACTCGCTTTCGGTAGGTTCGATCATCAGCGCCCCGTGGACGATGAGCGGGAAGCTGACCGTGTAGGGGTGAAAGCCGTAGTCGATAAGGCGCTTGGCGATGTCGCCGGTTCTTACGCCTTTGGCGGCTTGGCGCTTGTCGCTGAAAACCACTTCATGCATCGACGCAGTCTTGTAGGGCAGCTCGTAGAGGTCCTCAAGCTTCGAGCGGATATAGTTCGCGTTCAGCACTGCGTCTTCTGTGGTCTGCCGTAACCCATCTGGCCCATTCGCCAGGATGTAGGCCAGTGCGCGGATGAACATGCCTGTGTTGCCGTAGAAAGCGCGCACACGGCCCACTGACTGCGGCCTGTCGTAATTCCAGTGCTTCGTGCCGTTCTCGTTTTGGACGAGCACAGGCGTCGGCAAAAACGGCTCCAGGAACGCCTTGCAGGCCACCGGGCCGGAGCCGGGACCCCCGCCGCCATGCGGTGTGGAGAACGTCTTGTGCAGGTTCAGGTGCATCACGTCCACGCCGAAGTCGCCGGGCCGCGCCTTGCCGACCAGCGCGTTCATGTTGGCGCCGTCCATGTAGAGCAGCGCGCCCTTGGCGTGCAGGATGTCGGCGATCTTGTGGATCTGGCTCTCGAAGACGCCGATGGTCGATGGGTTGGTAAGCATCAGCGCGGCGGTTTCCCCGTCCACCTGGCGGGTGAGCGCGTCCAGGTCGATGCCGCCTTCGGCATTGGACTTGAGATTCTCGACCGAGTAGCCGCAGATGGCGGCGGTGGCTGGGTTGGTGCCGTGGGCGGAGTCGGGGATCAGGATTTTGCGGCGCGGATTACCTTGCGACTCGTGCCACGCGCGAACCAGCAGGATGCCGGTAAACTCGCCGTGCGCCCCGGCGGCCGGCTGCAGGGTGATGGTGTCCATGCCGGTAATGTCGATGAGGCAGCGCTGCAGCAGGTCGATCACTTCGAGCACGCCCTGCGAAAGCGCGTCAGGCCGGTAGGGATGGGCCTCGGCGAGGCCCTCGATGCGGGACACAAACTCGTTCACGCGCGGGTTATATTTCATCGTGCAAGACCCGAGAGGATACATACCGAGATCGATCGCGTAATTCCACGTAGACAGCCGCGTGAAGTGGCGAATGATCTCGATCTCGCTGAGTTCCGGCAGCAGTCCCGCAGTCTTGCGATGCGATGCGCCAAGCAGAACTGCTGGGTCAACCGCAGGCACATCGAGCGGGGGCAGTTTGTAAGCCCGCTTGCCGGGCGACGATTTCTCAAAGACCAGAGACTCGTTCTGCGTCTGGTGGGGGCGGACTTTGCCGAGCGTGCGTTGGCCGTTAGGGATCGCCGGGTTCGTCGCGTGAGTCGTCATTAGGCCTCCACCAGCCCGGCCGCCAGCACTTTGGCGGCGGTGTCGATTTGTGCGCGGGTGATCAATTCGGTGGCGCACCACAGGGTCGCCTCGCCCAACTCGGGATACCAGCGCCTCAGTTCGAGGCCGCCGATGATTTTTTCATCCAGCAGGCGCGGGCTCCATTGCGATGGCGGTTCGGCAGTGCTGAGCACGAACTCATGAAAGCGGGGCGCGCCGGTGAAGAGCAGCTTGGCGCCGGGTTGCGCGGCCAGCGCTTCAGCGGCATAAGCGGCTTTGGCCAGGTTATGCTCGGCTAACTCGCGAATGCCTTCTTTGCCATAAACAGTCAGGAAGATCGTGGCCATCAGCGCGACCAATGCTTGATTGGTGCAGATGTTCGAGGTAGCTTTCTCACGGCGAATATGCTGCTCCCGGGTGGAAAGGGTCAAAACAAAACCGCGAAAGCCGTTCGAATCGACGGTCTGCCCGACAAGGCGCCCCGGCATCTGCCGGAGGTACTTTTCCTTAGCCGCGATGACGCCGCAATAGGGGCCGCCATAACTCAGCGCCACGCCAAACGACTGCGCTTCCATGCTCACAATGTCTGCCTCAATGGGAGGCCGGACGACGCCGAGTGACACAGCCTCCGCAATCGACACAATCAGCAGCGCGCCTTTGGCGTGGGCGATTGCGGCGATGGCGGGAATGTCTTCAATGACGCCGAAGAAGTTGGGGCTCTGCACCAGTACGGCAGCGGTTTCGTTCGTAATCTGCGCGTCCAGGGCGGCCAGATCCACGCGGCCGGTTTCGTGATCGTAATCTACCAAAGTCGAGGGCAGGCCCTGGTGTTTCGCGTAGGTAGCCAGCACCTCGCAGTATTCGGGATGGACGGTGCGGGCCACGACCGCCTTGTGGCGTCCGGTCACGCGAACGGCCATCATCACCGCTTCGGCCGCGCCGGTCGACCCGTCGTACATGCTGGCGTTGGCCACGTCCATGCCGGTGAGCTCGGCAATCATGGTCTGGAATTCGAAGATGGCCTGCAACGTGCCCTGCGTGATCTCCGGCTGGTAGGGCGTGTAGCTGGTAAGGAACTCGCCGCGCTGCACCAGCGTGTCAATGATCACGGGACGATAGTGGCTATAGGCTCCGGCGCCCAGAAAGCTGGCGTAGCCGGTGGAGTTTTTTGCTGCGGCGGCGCGGAAGTAGTCGATGATCTCGCTCTCCGCCTGCTGGCGCGGCACGTTGAGTTCGCGATCCAGCCGGTACTCGGCGGGAATCACCTCGAAGAGCGAGTCGATGGAGCGCGCGCCGATTGCGGCGAGCATCTGTTTCCGTTCGGCGGGCGATTTGGGTAGGTAGCGCATTGCAGCTTCTAGCCTCTAGCTTCTAGCTTCCAGCTTCCAGCTAAAAGCCCGTTGGGGCAGGCTGGATCGGGGCCTGCTGAGAGAGAATCCTGGGTGATTCGATGCGGCTTCCAGCTCCGAGATACAAGCTGGAGGCTAAAGGCTACAAGCTAAAGGCTAGCCTTTCGTTTCTTCCGCGATGTACGCTTCATAAGCCGCGGCGTCAAGCAGATCATTGAACTGGGCGAGGTCGGCAAGCGCCACTTTGATGATCCACGCTTCGTGAGCGGATTCATTGATTTTGTCGGGCGAGGTTTTTAGCTCCTCATTGACAGCGGTCACGGTGCCGGTCACGGGCGAGTAGAGGTCGCTGACAGCCTTCACGCTCTCAACCGACCCGAAGGTGGCGTGGGCCGTCACCGCGTCGCCGACCTTGGGCGCGTCCACGTAAACAATGTCGCCCAGAGAGTTCTGCGCGTAATCCGTAATGCCCACGGTGCCAATGGAGCCATCGAGCGAAATCCATTCATGTTCGCGGGTGTATCGGTAGTTGGTGGGGTAGGCCATTGCGTCCTCTCCTTGAAGTAGTAGTTTACTTCAGGGGGTCGGCCACTCAGGCGGGGCGAGCGGCCCTGGTCCATTCGCCACACCATGCCCCGGTTGCGATAGGATATACGCAAATTCGCATTGAGCAAGGAGGTCCTGGCTATGCCTAAGTTCGTGATCGAGAGGGAGATTCCCGAAGCCGGCAAGTTCTCACCCCAGCAGTTGCAGGCAATCTCGCAGACATCCTGCGGCGTTCTGCGCGAGATGGGTCCGCAAATTCAGTGGGTTCAGAGTTACGTGACCGACGACAAGATCTACTGCATTTACATTGCCCCCGATGAAGACGCCGTGCGCAAACACGCCCAGAAGGGCGGTTTTCCGGCCAACAAGATCTCGCGCATTCGATCGATGATCGATCCCACCACGGCTGAATAGAGTCGCGCTCATTCAACGGCATTCGCAGTTGCGTGCTATTTGTCGAAGAACTCCCCGTGGCCTCCATTGGCCCATGGATCATAATGCGCGGCAAAGTTGGCGCGGTTTTTTACCGACGGGTGATTGTAGAGCCAGAACTCGATCAACGGACTGGGATTGGGGTCTTCAAGCCAGGCTTCGCCTAAGTGGTTGAATGCGGAGACAGCGGTTTTCTGCGGGTCGGGGACGAGTCCGTGGATCGCCTCCTGGCCGTAGACGTCGGCCTCGTGTTCAAAGTGGCGACTGAAGGCATTGCCGGCGGGTTCGAGCAGGAAGGCCGCAACCGAGACGGCGAAGAGCAGCACGACAAAGCCGGCGCGGGTGGCGAGCGCGGCTGTTCCGTCTTCTTGAACATTTAGTCCCCATCGGTCGCCATGCCGCCGCGCCAGACCCGCCGCAAACCGCGCGCACGCCCAGAAGACGAAGAAAAGGGCGATGGCAAGTCCGGTAAGCATTTTGGGAATGTGACTGAGGACGTAATGGCCGCTCTCGTGGCCGAAGATGAAGAGTATTTCGTCGTCGGGGATGCGGCCGGCTGTAGTATCCCAGACGACGATGCGCTTGGTTGCGCCGAGGCCGCTCACATACGCGTTCAGCCCGCTGGATTTGGCGCTGGCCTGCATCAGGAACATGCGATCGGGCGGGATGTGGGTGCCGGTGCGGGCCACCACCTTTTCAAGTTCGGCGACCAGAACGGGATGATTTTGCGTGAGAGGCTCAAACTTGTCGAAGATCGGCTCGAGCAGCGGTTCGCCAAAGACGGTGAGCACCATGAGCGGCACCGTGGCTACCCATATCCACCGCCAGTAACGTCGCGGCGCAATACGCACCATCCAATTGAAGAGCAGCAGCACGGGCGCGCCCGCCAAAGCGACGCCGAGCGCTTTGGCGTGATCGGCAACCCAACCGCTCCAGCCCTGCACGCTGATGCCGTAATGGAGGCTGGCCAGGTGGCCGAGCAAGTTCAATGGCAGATCTGCGGCGCCGAGAAGCGCGATCAGCACAGCGAAGAAGAGCAGTCCCTGGAGCCAGCGGCGGCGCATGAGGCGCTGCATCCATGCCTCAAGGCCGGCTGCGGCGCGTGTCGACAGCAGCAGCCACAAGACGGCCAGGCCCCAGAGGCCGCCCAAGATGTCTAGGATGTTGAGGATGCGGTTGAAGGTAATCGCCTTGGCCAGTTTGTCGGGCGGCAGGGAGTAAGCCTGCGAGTTGGCCTGAGTCGCGGGTTGTGCAGCAGCCTGGCTCGCCACTGGAGCGACAGGGGCCGATTGAGCCGCCGAAGGGAGCGGAGTCAGGGCCGTGAGCAACAGGGTGAGATAGAGACTGTGCAGCCAACGGCGTGCAATGTGCATGCGAGGTTTCCTCCGCAGCGGGCGATTCTGAGACAATCAAGCTTACAGATGCCTTTACTCTTTGATTCCCGACCCTCGCCAGCATATCCCTTCGACCTCCAGGCACGGTTTACTCCAAAGTCCTTCTTGTGCGCGGTCTTCGCCATAATTTGCCTGGCGTTGGCGTTGCCCTCGGCGGCAGCGGCGCAGCAAGGCACACCCGTGCTCCTGGACGCCATGACCGCTGAACTGCATCGCGCGTTTACTTCGCTGGGAAAACCGGATCCCGCCAGGCCGGATGCCGACAAGCAATTGCCTCCTTACTTCCTGAGTTATTCCGTGAGCGATGCCAGCGAGATGGCGATTCGGGCCCAGTATGGGGCACTGGTAGATAGCTCCAGCAGCCATGAGCGCGTGGCCGACGTGCAGGTGCGGATGGGCGACCCCAAGCTGGACAATACGCACGGGACGCATCGCGGCTCGGCGGTGAACAGCCTTCAGCTTCCGTTGACAGACGACCGCGAGGCGCTGGAGCGCACCTTGTGGCTGGCCACCAACGCGGGCTATGGCAACGCGCTGGACAACTACCTGCGCGTGAAGACCGAGGCCGAGGTCCGGGCCCGTGAAGAGGACACTTCACCGGACTTCAGCCGCGAGGCGGCGCAGACCTATCTGGGCAAACCGGCTCCGGCGGTGACGGTGGACCGCGCGGCGTGGGAAAAACGCGTCAGCGCACTGTCAACCATCTTCCGCGAATTCCCTGACGTTTATCAGAACGTGGTGTTGCTCACTGCGCGGAATGAGACCGACTACTTTGTCTCCTCGGAAGGTTCGCGGGTGGTCTCGCCGCACATGTCAGCGCGAGTGGTCGTGTTTGCGGCCACGCGCGCGGAAGATGGCATGGACCTCTACCGCGCCCAGACGTTTGAGGCCGAGACGGTGGAGGGTTTGCCCGCGCAGGCGGAGTTGGTGGCGGCCATGCGGGAACTGGGCAAGAGCCTGGAGGCGCTGCGCAAGGCTCCAGTCACCGAGCCCTTCGATGGGCCGGCGATTTTGTCGGGACGGGCGGCGGCGGTTTTCTTCCATGAGGTGCTGGGGCACCGGCTTGAGGGTCAGCGGCAGCGCGGCGACGAAGAAGGGCAGACGTTTACCAAAGAAGTGGGTAAGGAAGTTTTGCCCACGTTTCTCTCGGTTGCCGATGATCCGACGATTACGACCTTCGGCAAGACGTGGCTGAGCGGGAGTTATGCGTACGACGATGAGGGCGAAGAGGCACAGCGGGTGAACCTGATCGACGACGGAGTGCTGAAGACGTTTCTGATGTCGCGGTTGCCGATTGCGAATTTTGACGCATCAAACGGCCACGGGCGCGCGCAGACCGGGCACGTGCCCACGGGACGGCAAGGCAACCTGATTGTGACCTCGACGAAGACGGAGCCAGAGAGCGAGCTGCGCAAGCAGTTGATCGACGAAGCGAAGAAGCAGGACAAAGCGTATGGGCTCTACTTCGAGGACATTTCATCCGGGTTCGCGGTGACCACCCGCAGTTCTCCGCAGGCTTTTTCAGTGGTTCCGCTTGTGGTGTGGCGCGTGTATGTCGACGGCCGTCCGGATGAGTTGGTGCGGGGCGTCAGTATTGTGGGCACGCCGCTGGCGGCCATGAAGCGGATTTTGGCTACCGGGGACAAGAGCGAAGTGTTCAACGGTGAGTGCGGCGCAGAGTCGGGCACGATTCCGGTGAGCGCCGTGGCCCCGGGCATGCTGGTGAGCGAGATGGAAACGCAAAAGCAGGAGCAGGGGACCGCGCGGCCGCCGATCTTGCCGATTCCAGGCGCGGAAGCCGCGGTGCCCGCAAGCAAGGAGGCGCAATGAATTCGATTCGCCCCATGGCAACGCTCGCTGCAGTTGGGGTGCTTCTTGCTTGCCTTTGCGCTCCGGCATGGAGCGCGGCGCAGCAGACCCGCGCCGATGCGGAAAAAGATTCTTTGCTCAAGGCCATGCTCACGGAGCTTGACCGCAACATGAGCGAATTGCAGTTGAAGGGATTTGAGAAACCATTCTTCATTCAATATCGGATTGAGGACGTGGATAATTTCGAGACCAAGGCGGAGTTTGGCGCCAGCGAAGGGGTCGAGCGCGCGCATGAGCGCGTGGCGCGTGTGACGGTCCGGGTGGGCGACTACAAGACCGACAGCTCCGGCGGCCGCGGCGACGGTGCGCTGCAACTAGCGGCGCTCGACGACGACCCGATTGCCGTGCGGTCTGCGTTGTGGGCGGCTACTGATCAGGCCTACAAAGCCGCGCTGGCAGCCTATGCGCAGAAGCAGGCGGCGCTCAAGCAGGTGCAGACCCCGCCGCAGGCCGACGACTTCAGCAAGGAGCCGGCCGTGATCCGGCTGGATGCCCCGCGGAAGCTGACGGTGGATGAGGCCGCGTGGACCGAACGCGTGGCCATGGACAGCGGGCTCTACAGGACGGATGCGCGCGTGAAGGCCGGGCAGCGGGAAATTGAATACGCGACGGCTGCTTTCCATGCGCGGGTAACAACCACCTGGCTGGTGGATAGCGAAGGGACCATTGTGCGCAAGTCCGATGGCGATTACCAGGAAGCGTTTGGCGTGGGCGCGCAGGCGGCGGACGGAATGCGGCTGGACCGATCGTATGCTTCAACGGGCGACTCGCTCGGCGACCTGGACGCGCCGGAGGTCTTTGCCCAACATGCTGTGGAAGAAATTGCTTCGCTGAGCGATTTGCGCAAAGCGCCCTTGGTGGAAGAGGAATATCACGGGCCGGTGCTCTTGAGTTCCGACGCGGGCGCCGATACGCTGCACGCGCTGGTGGCGAGCGCGGTGACAGCGACGCGGCCCAAGCTCGGCACCGAGGCGCGCACCAATGGAGCCTTTGCGTCCAGCTATCATGCGCGGGTGTTGCCGGAGTTTCTGGATGTGATGGACGATCCGGGGCTGAAGAGCTTTGACGGCAAGGGTCTGGTGGGCGCGTATGACGTGGACGATGAGGGCGTGCCGGAGCAGGCGGTGAAGCTGGTCACAGCGGGCCGGCTTGACGGTTACCTGCTGGGCCGCGAGCCGGTGAAAGATTTTCCGGAGTCGAACGGGCATGGGCGCGCGGGGATTGCGGGCGGCGCGCGGCCGGCGATCGGCGTGCTCAAGGTGACCGCGACCGACGGGCTCACAGATGAAGCGCTGAATCAGAAGCTCGTGGACCTGGCCAAAGATCGCGGGCTGAAGAGCGTTTATTTTGTGCAGACGATGGGCGGCGAACTGACCCCGCGGATGCTCTACCGCGTGGGTCTTGACGGCAAACGCGAACTGGTGCGCGGCGCGGAGCTGGATGATCTGGATCAACGCGCGCTTCGCTCCGGCGTGGAGGCCGCCGGCAAGGACTTGTTTGTGGCCAATTACTTTGGCGACGTGCCGGAGACGGTGCTGGCGCCGGCCTTGCTCCTGGATGACGTAACGGTCCGGCGCGCTAACGAGAAAAACAACAAGCTACCCTTTTATCCGCCGCCGGAGTAGAAAAGCTGAACCGAGTGCGATTCAGTCCAGCCGCGTGAGGAAGGCCTCTGCGTCGCCTGGCCGCAGGTGGCTGGCGATGAATTCAGCCTGCTCGCGATTGTCGCCCTGGGGACGGATGCGGACCCAGTAGCTGTCCTGGCCGGAAAACTCGATCACCCTGGAGCTTGGATATTTGCGAAGCAACTCCGCTTTCACCTTGTTCGCCTGGCGCTCGCTATGGAAGGCGCCGATCTGCACGCACCAGCGGCCGCCGGTCCCGATAGGTTTGGGAGAGCGGAAAACATCGAGACGGACGCGAGCCGATCCCATCCGGTAAACACCTGTGGCTTTGGCCGAGGCGACGGTGAGGTCGATGATCCTGCCCTCGACAAAGGGACCGCGATCGGCGATGCGCATGGCGCTGGATTGGCCGGTCTTGACGTTGGTAACTACGATGAGAGTACCCATCGGCAGGGTGCGATGCGCGGCAGTGAGAGCGCGGTCGTTGAAGATCTCTCCGTTGGCCGCTCTGCGTCCCTTGTAGGGGGAGGAATACCAGGTCGCCAGGCCCTCTTCAGACTGAATGGGCTGGTGGGTATTGATAAAGTCGAGGTCTTCATCACTGACGCCGCCCGGCGGAACGGGTGAATTGGGAATGCGCGCGGTAGACGTAGTCGGGGGCGCCGGCTCCTGAGGATAGGTTTCAGGCGGTGGCGGAGCCGCCTCGGGCGCGGGAAGCTGGGCGATAGGGTTGCGCTGATGGCCGCAGCCGGAGGCAACCAGAAGAGCGACAGCCACGACAGCCCAGGCGGCCAGGCCCCCGGCGTGTTGGCAAATGCCGCTGCGCATCAGGAACGCGGGTCCTTATTTGATTGGGGATTTGATTGGGGTGAACTGGGCGGCGGCTGGCGGTCGAGCCGGTCGGCGAACTTGCGCAGCGCGTCGGCTGTCTTGCGCATGGCGACGATGGACTCGCTGCGGACCTGAGGGATCACGGCGTCGTTAACGTAGGCGGCAGCGTGGCGCAGCTCCATCTCGATCAGTTCGATGGCCTCTTCAATGCGGCGGCCAACGCCGCCTGCACCGGGGCCTGGTGGGGGATAGGTACCCATGGAGTAACCTCCTCTTCAAGTTTGCGCGGCGAGGCGAGGCGCGTCAATGCCGGCAGGGTCGAAGGTGCCGCAATCGTCAATACATTGGAAGATTGAAGGCTTCCATTACCAAATGGCGCGAATGCACACTGTTATTGAGATCCGCAGGATACTTTTCGCGGAAAATTCGCGTCCTATATTTTCAGTGGCGGAGGCCGAGCGCGGGTTTGGCGGGGGATGGGAACAGGTTAAGGAGAAGAGAGGCGGTATTTTGCAGAGCGGTGGAGCGCGCCATCACAGCATGAGACAGGCATTGACCGCACGCGGATTGCGGGAGTCTCGCCTTGCCCGCTCGGCCCTGTGTCTGACGGTGGTGCTTTGGGCTGGCTGTCCGGCGTGGCCTGGGCGGGCGCAAAGCCCAAAGGCCGAAACAGCGCTCCCTGAGGCTCCTCGGCCCCAAAGCGCCGCACACGTCACGGCTGCGGAGGCCAGACCATGCCAGGTGAGGCGGGCCGGCGGAGCGATGGCCATGGCTGCGGCGCAGGCGGGGGCAGTGGCAGCCGGGGTTGTCGATCCGGCGGCGAGCGACCTTCCCGACCCAGCCACGCAGCAAGTGCCGTGCCCGCCTTATGTGCCGCTCATCAACTGGTATTCCCGCTTTCTCAACGGGCCGCAGGTCAAGCCGATGACGCCCAGAGAGAAGGGCTGGCTGGCGGTACGCAATGTGATCGATCCCTTCAACGGCATCACCATTCTGGGCAGCTCGGCCATCGCCGTGGGCTCCAATGCTTATTCCCCCTATGGCCCGGGGATGAGGGGCTTTCGGCGCTATGTGGGCGTCAGTTACGCGCAGGATATGACCGGCGAGTTTTTCGGCACGTTTCTGATTCCGACTATCGTTCGCCAGGACCCGCACTACCATCGGATGCCGAACGCCGCCATGAAGCGCAGAATCGCTCACGCCCTCTACCAGGTTGTGTGGACCCAGGGCGATAACGGCAAGGGGATGTTGAACTACGCCGATGTGGTGGGGTTTGCTTTCGACGACGAGATCGGCAACCTGTATGTGCCGGGGCAGAAGACTAACTTGCCGGCCAGCGCTGCGCGGTACGGAATAGGCCTGGCCACAGCGCCCATCGACAATTTCGTTACGGAGTTCCTGCCCGACGTGGCGCGGCGCATCCACATCCAGGTTGTCGTGATCCAGCAGATTATCAACCAGGTGGCGAGGACGGACGCGACGCAAGGAGAACCGTAAGACAGGGCCAGACGAAAAGCGCGACTCACCCGAACTTTTGGGCGGGTGGCCCACATCTCAACTTACCACCAATCATGGGTGCCCCAAGTCTCGATTTTGAGACCTGGGATCCCAGTTTTGTGAGGGGTCAGACATAGGACACCCGCCAAAGTGCTCGGGGGAGAATGGGGCTGCGACACAGCTCACCTTCTGGCAGACAGGTCGGCTGCCTGGTTTTTTGCCCCTCTGACTGCGTCAAGGAACGGCCGTGCCGCAGCGGGCGCGCCACTTGACCCAGCAGCGTGCCCCGAGTCGTGACCCTGCGCCCGTACATTGCGTGCCTGGATCCGTTATCCGCGCGAACTACCGCGCCGTCAAATGTCATCCCGAGAAAAGCCCCTTTGGCGCGAGAGTAGGACAGGATCATCGCATTCAGCTTCACGTCCGTGTTTTCTGAAGAAAGCCGTCCCATGGGTCCCACGGCTGCTGATGCATCTCTTCCAATTTCGAATTTGCTCGAGAGCAGCTTCTGCATGCCTTTATCGCTCTTAAAGATCATGACAAGATCTACAGCTTCCACACCGATCTGGGTTCCCCAGCTGCCGCCCCCCATTTCGATGAATGCCGGCGCGCTCCAGCCCGTCGCCGTCCGGCAAGTGGCAACACCCTTGCCTTCTTCCGCTCCGAAGACGAATCCGCCTTTGACCAAGTGAGGTATAACCGCTACGCACTTTGCCCCCTTCATAGTCCAGTCGGGAATGCGCTGATCCGGCGCATTCATGATCTCATCCAGTACGGCGGCTGCTTTATTGAGCCGGTTGACCGCATCCTGGCGTTTTGATCCCGCCCAACACGGCGTTCCCAAACTCAGTATTGCAAGCAAAAATATTAGCCTTTTCATCGGTAGAGCCTCATTTCCTTTGCCAGTGCGCCGCTTTTCTCGGTTCAAGCTATGAATGATGCACTGGCACTCGAAGCCGTATAGATATGCCTGCGCACTACGTCAGTTTTTAGATTAGTGAGTCAGGGTTCAGGCGGTCTGAGCTATAAGGCACGCACTGGGAGCACGGGAAGCGGTCGAGGCCTAACGTGGACACAGATAGCCGGACGGATCGCCCGGCGCGTTTCGATCTCGGTGATCAGAAAGGCCGAGGCACTAGCTTCTGGTGCGTGCCCTTCGTATCGTCCCATTCGAGTAGGCCCGCGCCGCGACTCACCCGAACTTTTTGCCATCTTTCACGCGTGACGAGCCATCGCAAGGTCGACGATCTCCCCGATCATCTGGGTGTAGGAGAGGCCGGATTTCTTCGCGGCCATGGCAAACTCCTGTCCGCTGGAGAGCCATGGGTTCGGATTCGCCTCGATAACATACACCTGGCCCTTGCTCGATACGCGCATGTCAATGCGGCCATAATCGCGCAGCTTGACGGCGCGATAGGCCTTGATCGCGGTTTCCGTGAGCCTGGTCACGGTTTCTTCATCGAGGTCTTCGGCGATCACCGATTTCGTCAGCTTGTAGGCATCCGAATCTCTCTCGAATTTCACATCCTGGCTGGCGATCTTGGGCACGCCCTTGGGAAGCCTGGAAAGATCAAGCTCCACAAGCGGAAGCGCGTGCGCGTTCTCGTAACTGCCCAGAATGGCGGCGTAGATTTCGCGTCCTTCGATGTACTCCTCGATCAACGCCGGAGAATCGAATTCCGTCTGGATATAGGAGACGCGCTCCATCAACTCCTTGATGCTGGTCACGACCGCAGCGGCATCGATGCCGATGGATCCGTCTTCGGAGGTGGGTTTCACGATGAGCGGGAATGAGATGTCGTGCGCGTGGTCGATGTGGCCGCGATAGGCAGTGGCGAAATAGGGGGACTGAATCCCGTAAAAAGCAAACATCTTCTTGGCGATCGATTTGTCCTGCGCAAGGATGTTGGCGTGCGGACCGGCGCCGGTGTACGGGATATCGAGCAGATCTAGGAATGCGGTGACGTGCATCTCCTTGGTGTCGTCGCCCGCATAGGATTCGGTGAGATTGAAAATGAGATCGGCGCCGCATTTGGCGAGGCCGAGCAGCGATTGCGGGCGGCCGTCGAGAACGTAATACGACGGCTCATGACCGAGCTTCTCCAAGGCTTCGAAGATCTCTTCGCGGTCGTGCTTTACCGGCTTCTTCTTGTGTTTCTTTTGCCCCTTGCGCTTGCGCGGTGCAGGCGCTTCTTCCTCGACTTCAGCAGGCTCTTCTTCCCACAAGTCGTACAGCACGGTGACTTTCAACTTGGTTCCAGTCATGCGGCCTCCAATCGGAGTGACGGCCCGCCGCGGCGGGCCGGCACGGCTCAAGGATGAATGAACTTCCCACGGATCAGGTAAGTCATGGAGAGTGCGGTTGTGTACACGGTGAACTCCGTGAGGTACTCGGACTCGCGTCGAACGTCCACCCGCAGACCCAGGTCCTCAACACGCTTGCAGATGGCTTCCACGAGCCGCTTGACGATCGGACGTTGCACGCCGCTCCAATAGGCGACTTTGTCGATAATGGGCTTGCGATGCTGACGCAGCATTTCCTGGGCAGGTCGCACGCCTTTATGCCGCTTGGGGGAGATATTGAAGATGTCCGACAGGTCGGAATCGAGCGCGAGTTCCTCGACCGGAATCTCCTCCGGCAGGCTGAGATGATAGAACTCGCCGACCGTCGATTCCATCTCATCGACGGTGATGTCGGTGCGGCCGCGACGCCGGAGGGGCTCGATCTCTCCGACTTTTCGCGCCATGCGATCGACGTATTGGAGCTTGGCCAGCGCGCCCCAGCCTTCGTAGCGCTTTCGCCATTGCGAGCGGGGCGTGAGCCAGACCGCAAACGTTTCGGCAAAATCTTCATCCGGATGCTTCTGCGCGTACCACCCGGCCATGTGGCGAACAAACTTTCGCGAGAACGGGATGGGACGGTAATTATCGCGATAGGCGCGGCGAAACGGACCGAAGACGTCGCGCCACTCAGCCGATTTGTAGAGCTGGTACGCGTAATTGAATGCGTGTCCGGCCTCATGACGCATGTACATCATGATCTCGCGAGCGTCTTCCAGGTCGTTCATATCGCGCTCAAGCTGTGCCAGGTCCGGGGTGGCCAGATAGAACGGAATGCCGATTACGGGCTCGCCAGAGGGACATCCCCATTCATCGGTGAGATAACAAAGGGGACGGAACTTGTGGATGCCCTTGGCTTCGAGTTCGCGGTAAAGCTGCTGCACGAACCGTTCGATCGGAGAACCCTCGAGTTTGAGCCCGAGTTCGCGAATGGGCTTGGCGAGTATCTCCTGAAATTCCGTTCGGGTTTTCTCGAAATTGCGCACGGGGCTATTTAGAGTTCTATACCAAGGAGCCAGATTTGGCACGGGCGGACGTATCGCTTATGCACATAGCATTGTGGGCACGACCCTGACCAAGGATGCCTATCCGTTCGATGTCCCTTACGTGCCATTCAGCGTGGGATTCCGCCGTTCACTGCGCAGGCTTTGGGTTGACCGGAAAGGCCGGTTACGCTAGGAGGGTACTTTCAGGTCACTTGCTCCCCCAAAGCGGGGAACGGCGACCCTGAGCCGGACCAACGAGTTACGCCGGCGAGAACTTCACTTGAGGAGACAGTAAACAATGCCCAAAGCGATCAAGTATGTCGAGAAGGCCGCCGTGTATGCGGCGCGTGGTGCGTGGGTGGTTTACGAGCGCCTGAACCGCATCAGCCCCAACGCCGGGTTCATTCCCAAGTGGAGCGACAAGCCGCTGCTGAAGAGCTACCAGAAAGAGAAGCCGCCGCTGGGCTGGCCGCGCACCACGGATTCGCTTTGCCCGAAGTGTGTGCCCGAGATTCGCAAGCAGATTTTGGACGGCAAGCTGCCCCATGAAGTGCTGCTCAACGAAAAAGTGGGCGAGATCAAGGCGCAGATCATTGAGCGCGACGGCAAGATTCTGATGGTGAAGGACTGCCCCAAGCACGGGCACTTTGAAGACGTGATGTCGATTGACACCAAATTTTTCAAGCATCTGGAAGAGAGCTTCCCCGGCCGCGACCAGCGCGCCCACAACGATGAGAAGCTGCACCATCACGGGACCTCGACCGTGACGCATGGGCGCGGCTCGGTGCTGACCATCGACCTGACCAACCGCTGCAACATGATGTGCGATCCGTGCTTCATGGACGCGAATCAAGTGGGGTTCGTCCACGAACTGACGTGGGACGAGATCAAGACCATGCTGGACAACGCGATCACCATCAAGCCGCGCCGGCAGATGAGCGTGCAGTTCAGCGGCGGCGAGCCTACGCTGTCGCCTTACTTCCTGGATGCGGTCGCCTACTCGCGCAAAGTCGGCTACAACAGCGTGCAGGCGGCGTCGAACGGAATTGAATTCGCCAAGAGCAAGGAACTTTGTCGCGCAGCCGCGGAAGCGGGCCTGCGGTATGTGTATCTGCAATTTGACGGCATCGGCAACGCGGCCAACTCGCACCGCAAGGTGGGCAACCTGTTTGACGTGAAGCTGCAGGCCATTAACAACCTGCATGAAGCGGGCGTGGACATTGTGCCGGTGACGACGATCATCAACGGCATTAATAATGAGCAGGTGGGCCGCATTATCGAGTTCGCGCTCGACAACCCGAAGAAGATCAGCTTCCTCAGCTTCCAGCCGGTCAGCTTTACCGGCCGCGACGAAGACATTACTGACGATCGCCGCCAGGCGCAGCGCTACACGCTCTCGCACATGGCGCACGACGTGAAGAATCAGGTGGGCATCGGCGAGCCGGAGCGCGACTGGTTCCCGATCAGCTTTATGAGCACCTTCTCCGATTGGGCCGATCTGGTGCACGGGCCTACGGCGGAGTGGGGCCAACTGAGCTGCGGCTGCCACCCCAACTGCGGCATCGGCATGGCGCTGATGATCGACAAAGAAACCAAGGAGTCGGCGCCCGTGACCGCCTTCCTCGACATGGGCACGGTGGCCAAGGACCTGGCCAAGGTCAACGACGCGGCGCGCGGCAAGTTCCTGTCCACGCTGGGCCTGGGCCTGTCGCTGCTGCGCAACTACGATCCGTTCATGGCGCCCACCCACTTCAAGATCACCGACATGATGAAGAAGATGGACAAGACCTTCAACGCGACCGGCAAGGATTACGGCAGCGTGAAGGGCGACCGCACCCTCAAGGACATTGAGAAGCGCCGCGCTGATCGATGGAATTTCCTTTTCATCGCCGGCATGTGGTTCCAGGACTTGTTCAACTACGACTTCCGCCGCACCGAGCAATGCATCATTCCCTACGCCACGCAAGAGGGCGAGATCAGCTTCTGCGCGTATAACACGGGCGTGGGCTGGCGCAACATTATCGAGAAAATGCACATGACGGCGACTCTGACCAAGTGGTACGAGGAGCACGGCCGCCACGAGATTTTTGCGGGCGGCAAAAAGGTGAGCATGTCCCACGTGGGCCACGAACTGAAGCTCAACATGGACCATGTGAACTCCGAAGCCAACCACACGCTTGATGACCTGGGCATCGCCAAGAACGCGCGCGAAGAGAAGATGCGCGCGCGCCAGGAAAAAACGAATCAGGACAAGTTGAAGGACGAAGCCGAAAACGCCCGCATGGCCAAGCTCTATCGCGAGCATGTGCTGGGCGAGAAGCCGGTGGAGGGACTGGTACGGTTGGACTCCATCGCTCCGGCCAAGCCCGTGCAGACGCGCGAGCCGGTGGCGGGAGACTAATCCTTTTCACTTTGGTTCTTAATGCAAAAAGGCCGTTCCCAATGGGAACGGCCTTTTTATCGACCGCGTGAATTTGCCAATCTCAATATCGTTGCAAAACTGCCGGGTGGCCCACCCCTTGAATTGTTCTTTAATTCAAGGGTGGAAGATAAACGTCGCCATATAAATATGCGGCTGTCAAGAAGCTCCGATGACAACCGAGAATCCGGACCTTGGGCGGCGCACGCTTTCCCATTTTTTCCACTGAAGCCGCGGAAAAGGGGCGTCCACTAAGTCAAAATCGTCTTCCGTGAGGCAACTCGGCGCGTCTTTTTGCTGTTCTAATGGGGTCAAAGGAGAATTTATGTCCCACGGTAAGGTACTTGCTTTCTCAGCGCTCGCCATTGCTATGCTCACGGGTTTGTCGGTGGCTCCCGCGCAGATTTCGGTCGGCGTTGGAATTGGGCCGGAGCCTCGGTGCCCTTATGGGTACTTCGACTACCCTCCCTATGACTGCGCCCCCTACGGCTACTACGGGCCCGATTGGTTTGTGGGCGGAGTATTCCTTGGAGCTGGCCCCTGGTTTCATGGCCCGCACGGCTTTTATGGACACGTCGACAACCGCTACGACCCTCATAACGGTTACCACGGACCCTTGCCGGCACGCGGGGCGCAGCAGTTCAATCACTTCCAAGGGAACGAGGCGCGGGATGGGCGAGGCCACACAGGCAACGCCGGCCATGACGCGAGCGGTGAACACGCCCTGCCCGGATACCGGGGCGGCGGCGGCGGCCATAGCGGCGGGCACGGCGGCGGGCGTCACTAGAAGCAGCGATCCACCCTGCCTTGTCCTTTCCGATCGATGCGGGAAAGATTGCGGCGGCGGGTGGGTGGGCGCCCACCCTTCACCTGCTCTTCTGCCCTCATGAATGACTGGAGTCCCCAGTTTGAATCGCTTTTCGATGCAAGCCGGGGCTATGGCGCCGGGTGTTAGAACTGCCAAACCAATCCGCTGGAGATGCGGCCAAAATTGGTGGGCAAGCCGGGGATCCGGTAGGGGAGATAGATGGGCGGGGAGCCGACGAGGGCAAAATAGGAATACTGAAAGCCGCCGCTCGCGCGGAAAGCGATGCGCCGCGTGAGCGGTGTGTCCAGCCCACCCCCCATCAGGCCTGCGAACGAGGCGGTTTCGCCGGCCAATTGGTTTGCCGGCCAGGTCTTGTTGAGGCCGGCGTCTCCTCCCAGTCCCTCCACAAAAATAGATTCTCTCTTGAGGCGCCAGGTGTATTGCGCGCCGCCCATGATGAAAAAAGCGTCTTGTGGCGCGCCCAGGTTGGTCCCTCTGTATGCAGAGGCGTCTATCTTGAAACGAATGTGATGCCAGGACGGGAAGGCCATGGCGGCATCCCATCCGTTCAGCGGTTGGCGGGATCCGGGGACGCCATTGAAGGAGTTGGAGAGGAAGCTATAGCCGCCGAAAAGCTGGAAACGCGCTGGGGGTTCGGATTGGGCCTGGAGGGCGGATGACAGGCACAACAATACGATCGCGGGGAAGAGACGAGACAGCATTCAGGGCCTCGCGTTTGGGAGTGCATCCATCTTATCTCTTCGGTCAGTTGGTTTGATAGAACGCGGGCCTTGCCGAGTAACAGTTCCCTACCCTCCCAGTGCAGGTCTATTATGGTGTCTGAAATCTGCGAGTCTCGCGGGGAGGTTCCTATGGGCGACAAGCAATCCACCGGCGGCCGGCATGACCGCCGCGAATTTCTGAAAGCGGGCGGAGCGGTAACCGCCGCATTACTGGCTCCGTCGGCACTTAAGGCAGACACGGCGAAGACGCTGCCTGCGCTGCCTTCAAACCCGGTGACGCCGACGGCCATGCCGACGCGCAACCTGGGCAAAACCGGCTACAAAGTAGGCATCTTCTCTCTGGGCGGGCAAGCGGCGCTGGAGCATGCGAACAACTTCGATGCGGCGGTGCCGATTATCGAGCGGGCGCTCGACCTGGGCGTGAACTACATCGATACTTCGTCGATCTACGGCGGGCCGGAGCGCTGGAGCGAGCAATACGTCGGCAAGGTGATGGCGCACCGGCGCAACGAGGCGTTTCTCGCCACCAAGACCAAAGAGCGGACGCGGGACGACTCGATGCGCATGATCGAGAAGTCACTGCAGTTGCTGCAGACCGATCACGTGGACCTGTGGCAGTTGCATGACATCGGCACCATGACCGATATCAATGCGGTGTTTGCCAAAGGCGGCGCGATGGAGGCGTTGGTCGAGATGCAGCAGCAGAAGGTGGTGCGCTATCTGGGCCTCACCGGACACTACCGCCCCGACGCGCTGATCGAGGGCATCAAGCGGTATCCCTTTGACACGATTTTGATGGCCATGAATGCAGCCGATCCGCACCACTACAGCTTCAATGAACAGCTTTTGCCGTTGGCCGTTGAGAAGCAGATGGGCATTATCGGGATGAAGATTCCGGGCCGCAGCCGGCTGCTCTCCAACTGGACGCCGCCGCCGATCGAGCAGCAGAAGCACTCGTGGGAAGGGATGACTATTCAGACCTCCTCTCCGGGCACGCTGACCATGCGCGAGGCGATGTATTACACGCTATCGCGCCCGGTGAGCACGGTAATCATCGGCTGCGATACGATTGCGCAGCTCGAGGAGAATGTGCACCTGGCGCGGGGATTTACGCCGCTAAGCGACAGCCAGGCGACGGAACTGGTGGCCAAAGCGGAGCCTTGCGCGAAGCCATCGCTGTTCTTCCGTTTTTACGACCGGCCCTAACCATCTGCGATGGGGCAAACGCCGACGCCTGCGGTGGGACAGACGCATGCGGTGGGGCAGACGCCGCTTGCGCGGCATAACATTTCAGCGAGTCAGCCGAGCCTCACTTTCGAGTGGGGCTTTTGGCGTTCAGGCGTCGGTTTTCAGGTAGAGGCGATAATGCTCGTCACGGATTGCCGTAAACGGCCGCAAGGTTAGATTGCCCGCGGCGGTTTCTGCCTGCCAGTCGGTTGAGCCGGAAGTGACCTGCGTGGCGGCGAGAAGATCCTGGCTGCGGACTTTATCTGGAATGGAGCCGACGCTGAACAGCGCCAGTGGACCGTGCACCAGTGCCTGCAGATCGGGATGCTGCGGGTCTACCGGCTCAAGCAAAGAGGGCATGTCGAACTCGATTTCGATGCGGTCGCCGTTCTTCCAGGTGCGGTTGAGGCGAGCAAACTGGCCGGGCGCGCGACTGGCAAGAGCGCGCTTTCCGTTAACGGCGACGGTGGTTTTGGGCCCGGCCCAGGCGGGGATGCGGAGATATATTGGAAAGGTAATTGACTTATCGGTCGATACGACAATCTGCGTGGTGGGATGGTGAGGATAGTTAGTTTGCTGGGTAAGTGAAATGCGTTGCGCGCCCTGGGCCCATGTTACACGCGAGGGAACATAGAGGTTGGCGTAGATTGCGCTGGAATCGCGGAAGTAGGCACTGATGCCGTAGTCCGCGGTGACCTGGGCAAAGGTGCCGGTGCAGCAATGCCACTTATACGGGTGATAAAACTTCGATCCATCGTGGTTATAGTCGGAGTAGTAAAAGCCGTGGCCGTCTTCCTTGATGGGCCGGGCGCCAAGAATGCAGTTATAGAGAACGCGCTCCATGCTGTCGCCGTATCGGCTGTCACGGGTAACTCGCAGCAGGTAGCGCGTGATCTTGAAGTGCGCATAGGAACCGCACGGGGTCTCAAAGCTGGAATGAGTCTTGGTAAGGCTCTGGCCGATTTCCCCGCTGCCGGGAGCGCGGAAATCTTCATCCGGTCCCCAGCCGCCGGTGGCAAAGCTCTGCGTGGTGCGGAGGAATTCGAATCCATTGCGCGCCGCGTGCAAATGTTTCTCGCTACCCAGTACAAGATAAGCCTGCATGGCGCTGCTCATGGCGTTCACATGGCTATAGGCATGCTTGCCGGGTAAAACATTTTCTCCGGCGGCGAGCGGGTTCCAATACCAATCGTCGGCCAGGTAGCGGGTTGCCAGATCGCGATAACGGTTGCCGGCGCCGCGCTGCCATGCGATGAAGAGATTTTCGGGCAGCGTGTATGGCTCATCCCAGCAGAAGGACTCGTCCTTGTGCGGGCGGGCGTACTGCTCGGCGCGGGAGAGTCCGCGGGGCGGCAGGTGGGCGGACACCGAGTCCAGAGCCTTATCGAGAGCCTGGAGCGCTTGCGGATCGGCGGCGAACTGGTGCGCGTCCAGAAGACCGATCGAGATTTTGTCATAGGTGTACGCCGGGAATCGATTGTCATCCCAGAAATGTTCCGAGATAGCCGGAGCGAAGTTGCGCACGATGCGGTGAACCTTCTCCTGCGTGGCTTTGTCGCCGGTCGCGGCGTAGTCGCGCGCCAGCCCGGATAGATACTGTCCGAAACTGTGGCCTGGCGCGAAGCCATTGTTACCAGGTTTGTCGATATCGCTGAGTGGCGCCCAACTGTACCATCCGCCCATATCGTCTCCGGGGCTGGCAAGTCCGGCGCGTTGGCGGAACGGTTTGAGCAGGCTGTCTTCATCGAGAGCCGAGTAGAAGGCGTGGTTGGCCTGGAATTGCTCGCGCATCGGGCCATCGAGCAACTCGACATCGCCGTAGCCAAACTGGCTGAGCGGAAGAGCGATTTCGCTGTCACTGGCCATTGCCGCCAGAGCGTTCCGCGGCCTGGCGATGGAGGCAGCGGCGGCGGCGATGCCGGATTGGAGGCCGGCCTTCACAAAAGCTCTGCGCGATTGGGTCATGAGTCTTCCCTTCCGGTTCACGGACGAACTGGCGCCCCATTGATTCGACGGACAGGTGCCCTTTACAAATTGAAAAGCTCCCGGAGGCGCCGGGTTTGCGCGCGGCTGACGGGGATTTCAGTTTGGCGCTTGTCGTTCATGCGCAACTGGTAACTGGACTTGAACCATGGCACCACTTCGCGGATATGGTTGATGTTCACTACAAAACCGCGATGGGCGCGCCAGAACAGCGCTGAATCCAGCAAATCGAGCAGATCCTCAAGCGTACGGCATTTGGATTGGCCCTCAAAGGTCTGCGTGACCACGCGAATGACGCCTTCATCGATGGCCGCAAAGCAAATGTCCGCCTGGTCGACCAGCAGCAGCCGGCTCTGCGCCTGCACGATGAGCTTGGCCGGCTGGGGCAACCGCGAAGCTCCATGGGGACGATTGAGCAGCTTGAGCAGCGCGTCGATTTGGGACTCCGGAACGCCGCCCACAGGACCATCAGGCGCGTTGCCGGCCATGCGGCCCTTTGCGCGCTCTACGGCCTGCTGCACACGGGTGCGGTCAAACGGCTTGAGCAGGTAATCGACGGCGTTCACATCAAACGCGCGCACCGCGTACTGGTCATAGGCGGTGGCAAAGACAATCTGGGGCAGGGGCTCGACATTTTTTTGAGGGCTCAGTCCCGCCCCGTGGCCGGCTTTCGCACGATGGCGGTCCATGAGCCGCTTGATCACGGCAAAGCCGTCCAGGCCCGGCATCTGTACATCGAGGAAGACGAGGTCGGGATGATGCTCCTCGATCAGGTCGACGGCCTCGATGCCGTTGGCGCCCTGGGCCACCACATCCACGCCGCCCACGGAGTCAAGCAGGTACTTGAGCTCGTCGCGGGCCAGTTGTTCGTCGTCGATGATGAGCGCGGAGATGGTCATGCGGATCGCCGATTGCAAAACCCCGAAAGCGGGAAAGCTCGATTGTAGGAAGGGAATGCGATCCGGTCAATGACGGCAGAAACGGAATGGAACCGGAGTGAGTGGGCGAGTATGCATCGGGCCTTGCGCCCGCACGGCAGATTTATTCGCCCAGCACACGCAGCCGCGCCGGCATATGGTCGCGAGACAGCTCATGGCCGCAACGGGTGCAGAACTGGTCGGTGATGCGCACGGTGCGGTAGCAATTGCCGCAGTTGGCAGTGAGCTGGTAGTTGCATTGCGGGCAAAAGTGAAAATCGCTCTGCACGTGCGTGGAGCAAGCCGGGCAACGCGAAACTTCCGGCTGGCGCAGCAGGAAGTAAAGCACGGCGCCGATGCCGCCGGGCATCACGAAGCAGATCATGATCCAGAAGCGCGAACTCATGGCGCGGCGCGGCGCGTCTTTGCTGACGTAGCCGACCATGAGGAAATAGAGAGCGATCAATACGCCCCCGGAGATGCTGAAATAGATGTGAAAGCCGAGTGGCGGCGGATGATGCTGCTGCTTGGGCAAGACCAGCCAGAAATAATATTCGACCAGAACAAAAGCGGAGATGGCCGTCACAATGGACCACGCCGGAATCATCCGGGCGTCTTCATTGACGGCAATGGATTGTGGATCACGCATAGTGAATGCCCTCCCCCGGAGGGTCTTTCAGGAACTTAAGCAGAGCTTAGCCTGTATTTATATGGACGGGAAAGTGAATAAAGAAGTTGCGGTCACTGGGGTAACACTGGGTCGTTGTGCGCGCTGCGGGCTCAATTCAGTATTTTCTGCGCAGCCAGCCGGCCAGCAGGGCCGAGGCCAAAAGCGCCGCACTAAGGAATAATATCCCCAGGCTCAACTGGCCCGACAAGCCGGCCAGGCGCTCCTCTTCAATCAGGGTTTCACCGGCCCACCAGACCAGCGGGCCCAGGATGAGAAAAACCACCAGGGCGGCAGCCAGCGCCACGGCGCGAACCCGCTTGCGCCCGGCCTTCTGTTGCTGCATGACGCCGAGCGAGGCAAGCACCACCCGGCGAGTGCTGTGAGCCACAGCACAATCGCGTTCAGCCTGGTTCCCGGCCAGCGCCGATACAAGATCGCGGTTGGCGCCGAAGCTCTCTCGCCCCTGCGTGGTTCCGGTGTCGGGGTCCGCTCCGGCGCTGAAGTCAGACCTCTTCACACCGCCTCCTGGCGACGCAAAAGGTTCCGTTCCAGCTTGGGCTTGATTGCGGTCATGCCCCTGTAAAGTCTTGATTTTACGGTTGAAAGCGGTGCCCGCGTGACTTTGGCGATCTCTTCCAGTGACAACTCTTCATGGAAGCGAAGCACCAGCACCTCGCGATGAAGCGTATCCAACTGGAGCAACGCGGCTGCGATCCGTTCCCGGTCTTCGAGGTTTGCAAATCGTTCGAAGGGGGTGGGCTCGCCGTCGGCGATCTCGAAGCTCATAGGCCGGTCGTCGTCGCTGCCGCCCTCAAAAAGCTCGTCCAGGCTGGACATGGTCCGCTTGCGCTTCAGGTCGATCACCAGGTTGCGGGCGATGGTAAACAGCCAGGTGTCAAAGCGGGCCTGTCCGTTGAACTGGGCTCCGCGCACCAGCACGCGCATCCAGACCTCCTGGAACAGGTCTTCGGCCATTTCGCGATTGCCGGTCAAGTAGAGCAGGTAGCGCAGCAAACGATGCTGGTAGCGGACGATTAACTGGTCCAGCAGGCCAGCTTCCTGGCGCTTGAGTCCCTGGGACACGGCAAGGCTTTCCTGCCGTACCTGAGCTTGATCTACAGTGGCGGAAGCCTGCGCGAAGAAAGGGTGGACGGAGGTAATGGTGCTCATCTTGCTCGATTAGACGACAAAAGTGCTTGGCAGGTCTCTTTAAATTCGAGGTTTGAACAAGAAAGGCTCGCATTTTGAGACAAAAAGGAGCCTTTGGGGGCCGGTTCACGACCAATTCCCGGTCAAAAGCTGATTCAATGAAACGCCCTGCCGCCCAACTGACGCCCGCCAGCGCCCTCTTGAACAATATGGCTAACGGGACTAGTCAGGATTGTTGGCCCTTGTGGCTAACGGGACTAGTCAGGGTTGTTGGCCTTCTCTGCCGCATCGGTGGACTTGTTGTCCTGCTTGAGCGCCTTGGCGTCATACTTCCGGGCTTTTGCGTCTGCGTCCGCAGACTTCTCCAACTGCTTCTGCCGCTTCCTCTGTGCTCTCATCTCCCGTTTGGTCATGGGAGCCGGATCGGTGTAAACCGGCATAGCAGAATCCCGAACCGCCCGGGGCGCGGAGTTGTCCTGAACGGTGGTTGTGGTGGTGGTCGTCTGCGAGGGAACAGGCGGGTTGTTGGGCTGCTGATCCTGCTGCGGGGTTGGGGTTTGCGCGATTGCCAGGGTCGAGAAGACGCTGAAAGCTAGAACGGCGATACGCTGAATCGGGGTCATGGGTCCTTCGTTCTTCATTGATTCGGCAGCTTGATTGTCACCTGCTGGTTTCAGCATCTAACAAAAACAACAAATGGTCTGGTCAAATGCGGACGTTCCCTTCCCTTTTGGTCCCGCTGCGGAGATAGGACCGGGGAGACTTGCGGAAGGCGGTGGCCGCGAAGTCGCCGTCATCGCGTACAGCACCGGACGTACGCTCTGAAGCCAGTACCTTTTTAAACGGACCCACTCGCTGAACACGGCGTCGATTCATCCGTGTCCACCAATCTTCTACACTATCCCTTATGGAAGTTCTTTACGGGGTGCATCCTGTCGAGGAGGCGCTTAAGGCCGGCCGCAGGCGGTTTGACCATGTGCTGGTGGCCCGCGAGCGGCAGGATGAGCGGCTTGAGCGGCTGGTGAACCTGTGCCGCCAGGCCGGCGTGCGGGTGCGGCAGGAGTCGCGGGAGCAATTGACGCTGATGGCCAAAACCGCCGGCCACCAGGGGGTTGTGGCCCTGGTCCGCGCACAGGAATTTCTCGCCATCGAAGATCTGTTCACAGCGGGATCTGGCGCCGCGCGGCTGGTCCTTGCCCTCGATGGCGTCGAAGACCCGCAGAATCTGGGCGCGCTTTTGCGCGTGGCCGACGGCGCGGGCGTAGACGGCGTGGTGCTGACGGAGCGTCGTTCAGCGCCGCTGAGCTCGGTGGCGGTGAAAGCCAGCGCCGGGGCCACCGAGCATCTGCGTATTGCCCGCGTGGTCAATCTGGTCCGCGCGCTCGAGGAACTCAAGCGCCAGAATCTTTGGATCATTGGGCTCGACGAACGGGGGACGGCCGATTACGACCAGTTCGACCTGACCGGCGACTGCGTTATCGTGCTGGGGCGCGAGGGGGCGGGGTTGCACGACCTGGTGCGGCGCACCTGCGACCACCTGCTGCGGATTCCGATGGCCGGCGGCGTCAGCTCGCTGAACGTGTCGGCGGCGGGAGCGGTGGTGCTGTATGAGGCATTCCGGCAGCGCAGAAACGCCGCGCAGGCGGCAGGCGGCGCTCGCGCAGGCGCTGGTGCAGCGTCAAATACTCAGACAAAAAAAGGCGCACGGAAACAGAAAGGCCTGGGTTTATGAAGGTTTTACTGGCCGGAATCGCGGCGCTGGCCGCGGCCGGCATGGCGGCTTTGTCGTCCGCGGCACAGAGCCCTGGTCCGCCAACCCCCGCACAGCAACCTGCAACACAGGCCGCACCGGAGAATCCGCAACCCGGCGGGAAGGTGATCTTTTCGCGCTCGACGGATGAGAACGGGGAGACCACCTCCCAGGCCGGCCCGGCCGCTGCTGCGCCGGCGATCAAGATGGCCAGCGAGCCCTCGGCCGAAGACGCCGAACGGGAAGCTGTGACCTTTACGGATTTCGATATGGACGTGCATCTGCGCACCGCGGAACAGCACATAGGCGTGCGGGCGCAGATCACGGTGCGCAATGACGGAAAGTCGCCGCTGGCGCACATCCCGCTGCAGATTTCCTCCTCGCTCAACTGGGAACGGATTCGCGTGAACGGCGCGGATGTTCCCTTCACCGTGGCTACGCTGAATTCCGACGCCGACCATACTGGACAATTGCATGAGGCGGCGGTCACGCCGGCGGATCCGCTGGCGGCGGGCGCCACTTTGCGGATGGATGTGACCTATGCAGGGACAATTGCCGCGACCGCACAACGCCTGGTGGTGCTGGGAACTCCGGACGACCTGGCGCTGCACTCAGACTGGGACCGGATCGGCGTTCCGTTCACGGGCCTGCGCGGTTTTGGCAACGTGGTCTGGTACCCGGTGTCGAGTGTTCCGGTGATCCTGGGCGACGGCGCGCGGATTTTCGACGAGATTGGCGAACAAAAGCAGCGGTTGAGCGGGGCGCGGTTCCGGCTGCGGCTGGCGGTCGAGTTTCCGCGCGGTCAGGCGCCGACGGTGGCGTTGATCGACGGGCACCCGGCAGCGCTGGCGGTGACCGAGCCAGCAGGGCCGAATGAGGAAGTGTCGAGTGTGGCCAGGGCCGATAGTGGGGCAACCACGCTGGGCTTTGAGACGCCGAGCCTGTTTGTGGCCATTCGCACGCCGCACGCCGGCGCGAACACGACGGTTTGGACACTTCCGGAGGACGAGGCAGCCGTCGAGGGCTGGACCCAGGCTGCATCCACGGTGACTCCTTTTCTGGAAGGCTGGCTCGGCCAACGGCCTCGCTCGCAACTCAATGTGCTGGACCTGCCCGATCCTGGAGACGCGCCTTTCGAGACGGGAGGGCTGCTGGCGGCGCCGATTCGCGAGGGCAGCCAGTGGGCGGGGCCAGACCAGTTGGACGGAATTCTGGTGCACGCTCTGGCTCAGGCCTGGATGACGCCCAGCCCGGCGGATTCGGCGAAGGGGGCACAGGCTGCTCCGGCGTGGCTCACGGAGGGCGTGGCAACCTTCATGGGAACGGTGTGGACGGAGAGGCGGCGCGGGCGCGAGCAGGCTTTGGGGATGCTCGAATCCGGGCGGACGGCGCTGGCGCTTGCGGAACCGGCGAGCCCCGGAGACAGCGGGGGCCAGCCGTTGGCGCAGGCTATTTCGCCGGTCTACTACCGCACCAAGGCGGCTTATGTGCTGTGGATGCTGCGCGACCTGGCCGGCGACCCTGCCCTCTCCGCTGCTCTGCGCGGCTACGATGCCGCGGGCGGCGTTCCTGCGGCGGATACCGACAAAGGGATTGGCAAAGACGACGGACGCAGCCCCGGATCGCAAAGCTCAAGCTCGTTTGAAAAGCTGCTGGAGTCGGGCGGAAACAATCCCAACCTGGCGGCTTTTTTTGCCGACTGGGTGGATGCGGACAAGGGGCTGCCCGACTTGAGCATCAGCGGCGTCTTCCCAACCAGCGAGACAGCCGGCAACTGGCTGGTGGCAGTCTCGGTTGCCAACAGTGGATATGCATCGGCTGAAGTTCCAGTCACCGTGCGATCGGCCGCGACTTCGGTGACTGAGCGGCTGCTGGTGCCCGCGCGCGGCAAGGCGGTGCAGCGCATTCTCATCCAGGGCCAGCCGACCGAGGCGCAGGTGAACGACGGCACGGTGCCCGAGACCCAGGCCAGCGTGCATGTGACCACGCTGGGGCAGACGGCAGAGGATCCGGCTTCCTCCAGCCAGTCGAATCCGCCGCCGCCGTAGATGTTTTCCGCCTGTTTCCCAACATTTCATGCCGGTCGTAACTTAGAATCGCATCACGAAACAGACCAAGGCAGGGAAGATTATGGCGGGTACGGTGCTAGACACGATCAAAAGTTTGGCCAACACGCCGATCCCACAGAAACTGTGGCATTACACCGACTTTAGTGGATTTTGTGGAATCGTAAAGAGCAAATGCATCTACGCGACGAACATTAGATTTTTGAACGACAGAGTGGAATTCAATCATGCTGTTGGGATCGCCAAGGAGATGCTCGGCGAGGTCACAAAGGAATACAAAGACGAACTAATAAGGACTCATTTACCTAGGATATTGCTTGGTTTCTTTAGAAAGGGCGGCCGGCTTTCCCCGGAAAATTTGAATCTTTATACAGCAAGCTTTTCCTTGAATGGGGATCAGCTCAGCCAGTGGCGGGGGTACTCCAAGGGATCGAGCGGTGTGAGTCTGGGGTTTGATCTAAGAGCTTTTCGATTGCCTGATGAATCCGACTCACTGGTAACATTTGCCCCATGTGTCTACCAGGAACAAGCAAAGCGTGATCTCCTGAGTCGGGCGATTTCAATTTTCGCCGAAAAAACAAGTGAGCTGAACAGTAGAATCAACGACCACCCGTCAATACTAGCTTCTATAAATGATGTTCGAAAGTCGCGCCCAGAGCTTACATTTGAGGAAGCCACGAAAGAGCAGTTCTCCATTCTATCTCAGCAACATCTAGCTGAATTGCAGACGGCCGCAAATGAAATGGCTGGAAGACTTCTCCGCCTCGCAGCCCTGTTGAAGCATTCGGCTTTCGAAGAGGAGCAAGAATGGCGATTTGCTCTTCCAGTGTCGACAAACCGCCTACCTACAGTAAATCCAATTAAGTATCGTCCCCGAAATAACACGCTTGTCCCCTATATTGAGTTTCCACTATCTGGGAAGATTAGCGGAACTGAAGTTTTGCCACTGACCGACGTCATCATTGGCCCCGGTGCCGAAGTCGGAACCACCATCGACGCCTCGCATAGCTTTCTCGAATCCGAAGGTATAAAAAACGTGATACCGCGCCAATCACAGATACCCTACAAGCCATGGTAAGAGGGTATGTGAGAATGAACGCCTGCGCCTATTTGCTCTTCTCCGCATTGCGGGCGCGGACTTTGAACCAGATGGGGGTGCCTTTGAAGCCGAAGGCTTCGCGGATTTGGTTTTCGAGGAAGCGCTCGAAGCTGAAGTGCAGCTTGATGTCGCGGTCGGTGAACAGGATGAAGGTGGGCGGGGCCACGGCGGCCTGCGTCATGTAAAAGATGCGGATGCGCTTGGCCATGGGCACAGGCGCGCGCTGGAAGTCGATCTTGTCGAGGAAGCGATTCATCTGGCCGGTGGAGACGCGCTTGCGTCGCTCGGCGGCCACGGCCACCACCTCGTTCAGCACGCGCAACAGTTTTTTGGCTCCGGGGCCGGTGGCTTCGAGCGCCGAGAGAAAAATGACCGGCGCGTAATTCAGATACTTGAGAACCGTTCGCAGTTGCTTCTCGAAGATCTCCCGATCGGCGGGAGGTTTGCCGTCGGTTCGCCCCGTTGTCACCGCGTCCCACTTGTTCACCAGGATAATCACGCTGCGGCCGCTCTCGTGGGCATAGCCGCCGATGGTGGCGTCGGCCGCTGTCACTCCATCCTGGGCGTCGATCACCAGCAGGGCCACGTCCGCTGCCTCAAGATGGCGGCGCGCAATGACCACGCTCATCTTTTCAGCCATCAGGTGGGTCTTGCCCTTGCGGCGGATGCCGGCTGTATCCACAAAGCGCAACTGGCTGCCCTCGAACTCGACCACTTCATCGACGGCGTCGCGGGTGGTACCGGCAATCGGCGAGACGATGGCGCGCGATGTGCCGGTAAGGGCATTGAGCAAAGTAGACTTGCCCACGTTGGGGCGGCCGATTATAGCCACTGAAGTCTCGTGCTGCTCAAACTCACCATGGGTGCGATGCAGGGGACGAAGATCGTCGTCGCTGAGTTCCGGCTTATCTGGTTCAAGCCCGTCCGGTTCCGGCCCATCCGCTTCCGGCTCCTCCGGTTCGGGTAAAGCCGGGCCGCCTTCGGAGATTTCATTTTCTTCGGCCTGCGCATCCTCGGCTTGCTGTGCTTCGTCCTCCGTCATTACAGTCTCGGGCGGCGCGGGAATTGCTTCGGAGATTGCATCGAGCAGATCGCCAATGCCCAGCCCATGCTCAGAGCTGACCGCAAATACATTGCGGATGCCCAACTGGCGGAAATTCTCAGCGGCGGCGGCCATGGCTTCGCTCTCCACCTTGTTGACCACCAGGAAGAGAGGTTTGCCGCCGCGAATCAGCATCTTCACCAGGTCGTAGTCGGGGCTGGCGAGCTCGGTGCGCGCATCCACCACCAGCACCAATGCGTCGGCTTCTTTGAGCGCCACTTTGGCCTGGGCGTAAATTTCGGTGGGGATCAGCTCGGGATCGTCAGGCACAATGCCGCCCGTATCGACAATGCGAAACTGCCGCCCGGCCCAGTCGTATTCGCCATAAATGCGGTCGCGTGTGATGCCCGGCTCGTCGCCCACGATGGAGCGGCGGCTGCGCGTGAGCCGGTTGAAGAGCGTGGATTTGCCCACGTTGGGGCGGCCCACAATGGCCACCAAAGGCAACGCCGCGGCGCCTGGCGCGCTGGGAACAACCGATCTACGATACTTCGCCAAAATTTGTCTCCAGTCGCCACCTGGCCGAGGGGACCGGGGGACACATCCTTAGATGTTCAATTCAAGGTTAATTTGTTTAGCCAACCCGGCGCACTCAAAGGCCGGTGTAATCGTCGAGCCTGCGACCGCGTAGTGGCGCGGAAATCACCGAGGAGGCCGGCCTCACTATGATGGAGTGAGTCCCATGGCCGCCAGCCCCGCCACAGCCCGCGCCTTGCCCACACTGCACGAGTTTTTTGCGCCGGGCGGCATTCTGGCGCGCTCTTCGCTGCCTTATGAGTATCGGCCGGGGCAACTGGAAATGGCCAAGGCAGTGGAGCGGGCGCTTGAAGAGCGGCGTCATCTGATTGTGGAGGCGGGCACCGGGACCGGCAAGACGCTGGCTTATCTGCTGCCCGCGCTGCGCACCGGCCAGCGGGTTATTGTTTCCACAGGCACCAAGGCACTGCAGGACCAGCTCTACTTCCGCGACATTCCGTTCCTTGAAACCCTGCTGGGCTCGCTGCGTGTCTGCTATATGAAGGGGCGGGCAAATTACCTGTGCCGCCATAAGCTGGTCACGCTGCGCACACAGCCCATTCTTTCCGGCTTTGAGGAAATCGACCAGTACCGGCAAATCTCCGAGTGGGAGCACACCACGGAAACCGGCGACCGCGCCGAGCTTTCCGGAATGCCGGAGTGGAGCGCGCTGTGGAACAAGCTGGATGCGCGCACCGATGCCTGCCTGGGCTCAACCTGTCCTGACTATCGACGCTGCTTTATTACCGAAATGCGGCGCAAGGCGCTTGAATCGGACATCGTCATCGTCAACCACCATTTGTTTTTCGCCGACCTGAGTTTGAAGCGGGAGGCCGCGGGCGCGCCGGATGCGGGTGTGCTGCCTGAGGCCGCCGCCGTGATGTTCGATGAAGCGCACGAGTTGGAAGAGGTTGCGTCGAGTTATTTTGGGCTATCGGTCAGCAACATCCGTTTTGAAGAACTGGCCCGCGACACCGATGCGCTGCTGCGCGGCAAGCAAGGCGCCGCGCAAATGCTCACCGCCACGCAGCAACTGCGCGAGCGCGCGCGGATGTTTTTTGCCGGGCTGCCCATGAGCGGAGACGGACGCCAGCCGTTCACCGGCCGCGAAGAGTTCCTCGAAACGTCGGGCGATCTCTATCTGAGCGTGCGCACGGCGCTGCGGCGGCTGGAAGCGGAGATGGACGGTTTGGAAGGCGTAGACGAGGCACCGGGATTGAAAAAGCGCGTGGCGCGGTTGCGCAGCGAGCTTGAGTTCCTGCTGGAATCGAACTCCTGCAACATGGTGTATTGGATGGAGCGGCGGCTCGGCGGAGGCGGCGGAGGCGGCCCGGACAGAACCTTATCCGCGGGGAGAGCGGGCGCATCGCGGCCACAGGCACGGGCCACGTTCCTGCAGGCCACACCCATCGACGTTTCCGAACTGCTGCACGAACTGGTCTTCGATCAGATTCCCACCGTGGTGCTCACCTCGGCCACGCTCACCGTGCAGGGCGGCTTTGAGCACATGCGCAAACGCCTCGGCCTCAGCGACGCGCGGGAGCTGGTGGTGCCGTCGCATTTTCGTTACGGCGAGCAGACGCTGCTTTACCTTCCGCCGAACATGCCCGATCCCCGCGATCCCGAGTTTCCGGAAGCCGCCGCAGAGTGCATTCGGCGGATGCTTCACATCACGCGCGGGCGCGCCTTCTGCCTTTTCACGAGTTATAGCCAGATGCGCGACCTTTACGAGCGGCTGTTGCCGGTGCTGGATTTTCCGCTGCTGCTGCATGGGACCGCTCCTCGAAAAGCGTTGCTCGAAGAGTTTCGCGCCACGCCCAATGCGGTGTTGTTCGGGACCTCGAGCTTCTGGCAGGGCGTGGATGTGCAGGGCGAGGCGCTGAGCTGCGTGATTATCGACCGCCTGCCGTTTGCCGTGCCCAGCGACCCGGTGGTGTCGGCGCGGATGAAGGCCATTGAAGAGGCCGGCGGGAAACCGTTCTTCGACTACCAGGTTCCGGCGGCGGTGCTCACGCTCAAGCAGGGATTTGGCCGGCTGATCCGGTCCCTTGAAGATCGCGGCGTACTGGTGCTGCTCGACCCGCGCATCCGCCGGCAGCGATATGGACAGACTTTCCTTGCCAGCCTGCCGCCCTATCGAATAACGGAGACGATTACGGACGTGGAGATATTTTTTGAGAAGGACGGAAGTTCATGAATGCCGTTCGAATTGATCGCGCACATTGCATTTCGGAAGGGAAGCCATGCAGATCAACGCGCAAGATGTCCTACTCGTCATCGACGTGCAGAACGATTTCTGCCCCGGCGGCGCAATGGCCGTCCCGGACGGCGACGCTGTCATCGACGTGATCCATCGCGTCGCGCCGAAGTTCGCGCATGTCATTCTCACCCAGGATTGGCACCCAGCGGGCCACTCTTCTTTCGCGTCAAGTCACGCAGGAAAAAAGCCGTATGACCAGATCGAGTTGAGTTACGGAATGCAGACGCTTTGGCCCGATCACTGCGGGCAGGGCAGCAAGGGCGCGGAGTTCCATCCGGCGCTCGATTTGCTGCAGGCGGAAATCGTCGTGCGCAAAGGCGCGCGGCCGCAGATCGATTCGTATTCCGCATTCTTTGAGAACGATCGCGCGACGCCGACAGGTCTGGGCGATTATTTGCACGATCGCAATCTCACGCGCGTTTTTCTGGCCGGACTGGCCTACGACTTTTGCGTCGGCTACTCGGCACTCGATGCGCGGCGTTTGGGCTTGCAGGCTATTATTTTGCGCGATGCGTGCCGGGCAATTGACCTGAACGGATCGGTGGCAAAAATGGAAGCTGAGTTTGCCGAGGCCGGGGTCGCTGTGATGGAGAGCGAGAAGCTTTTCGGCTAGCGCTGCTTCGGATAGGTAGAATCGCATCAGGCTCAGCGGCGTCTCTCCGCTCCCTCATTTTATGTCGCGCAACTTCTACATTCTGGCCGCTGCGCTGGTGCTCTTCGCGGCAATTTCGGCGGGCATGGCCCTGGTCCCTTCGAGCTTCCAGCCCGGACTTCCGACCAATGGATCGCTGTGGCGCACCGTGGCGCTGTTCCTGTTTCTTTTCGGGCTGCTTTCGGCGCTGATCGGGGTGATGAGCCACCTGTTCGAGCAGGTGGACCGGCGCAGCGAAGAGTCGCGGCTGGCCGCGCGGAGTAAACGCCGGGGCCCCCGTGAATAACCGGGGTCCCCAGCGATAGGTCTTCGTCGCTGGGGTGGTGGAAAGGTCCTCGTCCACGGGGTGGTAAACGGCGCGGCGAAAAGCACTAGAATTGAGATTGGGATGATTCCCGCACAGGACAAAGAGCAGACGCCGATGTATGAAGTCACCGTGGAAGCCGGTTTTTCGTCCGGCCACTATCTTCGCAACTACAAGGGCAAGTGCGAGAACCCGCACGGGCACAACTACAAGGTGCGCGTGACCCTGGCCGGGACGGAGCTGGATGAGGCCGGTCTGCTGCTCGATTTCAAACTGCTGAAGCAGGTGCTGCGTCCGGTGATCGACCGCATCGACCATCAAATGCTGAATGACCTGGAGCCCTTCAAGGTGCTGAATCCCTCGGCCGAGAACATCGCCAAATACTTCTACGACCAGACCAGGGACCAGCTTGCCGGCATGACGAAAGGGCGCGTCCGCGTGAAAGACTGCACCATCTGGGAGACGGACACGACGACGGCTACTTACTACGAGTGAGCGAGCGGAATCAATTCATCTGGTTCGATTTCGATTTTAGGTATTTGTCGAAGGGTATCTCGAAGTAAAAAAGCTCTTTGCCATCGGCGTCGCGCAGAGCGTGCAGATGAAGTTTGGCGCCCTTGAGCGGATGGTCGAGCTGGGAGACGTCATAAAACAGGAATCCGGCGCGGGTGGTGTGCGGCTCGACCACCAGGGCCTGGTACTCGAAGGCGTCGAAGTCCTGCTCGATCTCCTTATTGCTGGCCTTGGGCTTCAACTTGATGGAGGGTATGGGGCCGGGCATGGGGATTTTGCCGCCCTGGCGCTCCTTTTGGGTCATCAGCCTTTCCACGTCCTCAGGCTCGGCAGCCTGAATCTTCTCCCCGGCGGCGGTGATGAAAAGAATGCGCGCATCGCGCAGGGAGACGGGCCGGTCGCCGTTGTTGGTGACGATAAGCCGCACCGGCATCACGCCGTGGCTTAGGTAATCGACGCGGAAGATGGCTTCCTTTTCGCGCGTGTCGTAGGGTTCGGCGGCGATGGCCAGCTTCTCATCGTCATGCACCTCGACCGCGGCGAACGACGTGGCCGGCTGCACGGGCGGCGGCGTATGGTCGCTGGCCACGGCTGGCAGCGACAGCCAGATCGCAAGCAGCGGAAGCACCCGGAAGACCCTCATCGTGCTCGAATGTATCATGTGAACGTTAGACCGGGCGAAGGCTCGATCCGTCACGCATGATTCTCTTTTTCTATAACCTGGCGTTGTTGACGGCTCTGCTGGCGGCAGCGCCGTGGTGGCTTTGGCAGATGGCCACTACGCAAAAATACCGCAAGGGGCTGGGCGCGCGGCTGGGAAGAGTGCCGGCTGAGTTAGTGGCTTTGGGCCGGGAACGTCCGTTGATTTGGCTGCATGCGGTGTCGGTGGGCGAGGTGCTGGCGGCAAGCCGTCTGGTGGACGAGCTGGATGGGGCATTCCCTGAGTTTCAGCTGGTGATCTCGACGACCACGCGGACGGGGCAGCAACTGGCGCGTGAACGCTTCGGGCAGAGCCGGGTTTTTTATTGTCCGCTGGACCTGCCCTGGGCGGTACGGGCTTATTTGAACGCGCTCCAGCCTCGGTTGCTGGTGCTTGCGGAGACGGAATTCTGGCCCAACCTGCTCAATGGCTGCTTCCGGAGGAGAATCCCTGTGGCGGTAGTGAACGCGCGCATCTCCGATCGCTCGTGGCCGCGTTACCGGCTGTTAAGGAAATTGTGGCTGCCGATTCTGGGGCGGCTCAACTGTGTGCTGGCGCAAGGGGAAACCGACGCTGAACGGTTAAGAGCCCTCGGCTGCCCGCCGGAGCGGGTTCACGTGGCGGGCAACCTGAAATTTGACGTGCGCGCCGCCGGAGAAGCTGAGGCTACGCTCCAATTGAAGGCTTTGTCTTCCGGGCTGCGGCTGATCGTGGCCGGCAGCACGCTGGAGGGAGAAGAGGCCGCGCTCATGGACGCGTGGCCGCACTTGCTCGAAGCCGATCCCCAACTAGCTTTGGTGCTTGCGCCGCGGCATCCGGAGCGATTTGCGGCGGTCGAAGCGATGCTTGAGAAGTCCGGATTTTCATGGGTCAAGCGGTCGGGCTGGCGGGCTCAACCAGTCGGCGCGCTCAAGCCGTTGCGGCCCGGCGAAATCGTGCTGCTCGACACCATCGGCGAGCTGGCTTCGGTTTACTCGCTGGCGGCCGTAGCCTTTGTCGGTGGCAGCCTGATTCCGGCCGGCGGGCACAACCCGCTGGAGCCTGCGCAGTTCGGAGTTCCCATCGTCATGGGTCCGCACTTTGCCAACTTCCGCGCCATTACGGAGAGCCTGCTGGCGCATAAAGCCATCCGGATTGTCCCCCAAGAAGACTTAGCCGCGACCTTGATCGATCTGCTGCAGGATCGAGCTGCCGCCGTAGCCATGGGGGCGCGCGCACGAGAGGTTTTCGCAAGCCAGGCGGGAGCGACGGAGCGAACGGTTCACGCACTCCGGGAATTGCTCATCAACGAGGGGCAGACGGGATGAAACATCCCTGGCTGGCCCCTTTGACGCCGCTCTACGCCGCAGGGCTGGCGCTCCGCGAACTGCGCCTCAAAAAAGGTTGGGAAGCGGTCGAACGTCTGCACTGGCCGGTGATCAGCATCGGCAATCTTTCTACGGGCGGTTCCGGGAAGACGCCGTTGACCATCGCCCTGGCCAGGGCGCTCACCCGACGCGGGCTTCAGGTGGACGTGCTTTCGCGTGGCTACGGAGGTGAAAGCAAGCTGCCCGCCCGCGTGTTGAGCGATGGAAGCGCCGAGGCGTTCGGCGACGAGCCGATGTTGATGGCGCAGGAAGCCGGGGTTGCGGTTTATGTGGCCGCGCAGCGCTACCAGGCCGGCCTGATGGCCGAAGCGGCACGACCGGCTTCGCAGCATCTCGCTGTGCATCTTCTTGACGATGGCTTTCAACATCGCCAGCTTCACCGCGACTTCGATATTGTGCTGCTCGACCGGCAGGACTGGCAGGACAGCTTGCTTCCCGCGGGCAATCTGCGCGAGCCTCGCAAGGCTTTGCGCAGGGCCGGCGTGATCGCGATTGCGGCTGAAGAACCGGAATTGGAACCGGAGCTGCAAAAGGACCTGAAGGCCTGGGGCTGGCAAGGTCCGGTGTGGCGGCTGCACCGCAAGATGGAGATTCCGTCTGTCAATGGGCCCGTCGTAGCCTTTTGCGGCATTGCGCGGCCCGCGCAGTTTTTTGCGGGGCTCGAAACCGGCGGGCTGCAGATAGCTGCCCGCTTCGCCTTCCGTGACCACCATCGCTATAGCGCCGCGGATCTGAAACGTTTGGTCAGCGCAGCCCGCATATCGGGAGCGGCTGTCCTTCTCACCACGGGAAAGGATCTCGTCCGGCTGGGCAAGCTTGCTTCTGATTTTCCGGAATCTCTGCGGCTGCAAACCGCAGGCCTGCGCATCGAGATCGAAAACGAATCCGAAGCCATCGACTGGCTTGAAGAGCGGCTGAAGAAGTCTCTGGCTGACCCACCGCTGTGAGAAAATCAGAGTTTGCACACGCAGTCCAAGTTTCGCTTACTTGTGGTCCGGCTGGGCGCCATGGGCGACATTTTGCATGCCCTGCCGGCCTTGACGGCGCTGCGCCAGGCTCATCCCGAATGGTTGATCGACTGGGTGGCGGAGCCGCGCTGGCAGGCGCTCTTCACCGCCGAGGACAGCCTTGGCCGGGTTACCTCGCAGCCGCTAGTGAATCGGCTTCTCTTCGCCCCCACCAGGGAATGGCGAAAAGCGCCGCTCAGTTCGTCGACCATTAAGGAAATCAAGCTTTTGCGGCATGCGCTCCGCGCAGGCAGTTATGACACCGTGCTTGACCTGCAAGGGGCGGTCCGGTCAGCAGTCATAGGGCGGCTGGCCCATTGCCGGCGGCTGATCGGCGAAGACGCGCCCCGCGAGCGCCCCGCGCGCTGGCTGTTTACGGAGCGAGTCGCCACCCGGGGGGCCCATGTGATTGAGCAGGATGTGGAGCTGGCCTCAGTCGTGGCCGGAGATCATTTGACGCCCGCCACGCCCTGGCTGCCGATTGACCCCGCGGCCGAAGCCTGGGCGGATGGAATTCTGCCCCCTGACGGCAGGCAACGCGCGGTCCTGATCAACCCCGGCGCGGGTTGGGGCGCAAAGCGCTGGCCTATGGAGCGATACGCTGCCGTGGCCCAGGGCTTCACCAACCGCGGCTGCCGGGTGTTGGTCAACGCCGGGCCCGGCGAGGAGCGGCTGGCCGACGCCATCGTGCAGTCAACTGCCGGTGCAACCGCGCTGAGCAGCACCTTGGGCCAACTGATTGCCCTCACCCGCCGTATTGCTTTATGCGTCGCCGGGGACACGGGCCCGCTTCATCTGGCCTGCGCGCTGGGACGTCCCGTGGTGGGTATCTACGGACCCACCGATCCCAGCCGGAACGGACCCTTCGGGACCCGCTTCAAAGTGCTGCGGAGTCCGGAAAGCCGCCGCGACCATACCCGGCACGCAGCGCCCGAGGCCGGGTTGCTGACGATCGAGCCGGAAGATGTGCTGCGGGCAGCCGATGAACTTACCGCCGGGGAGGCCAGCCAATGAACCAGCCTGGGAACCGACCCGGCAATCAGCCCGGCAATCCGGAACCAGCCCCCGTCCAGCAAGACTGGATCGCACGCTGGCAGCGCGTGGCCCGCCGCATCCGGGTGCCGTTGGGCTTTCTGGCCGCGGCGCTCTATCTCTTTGAGCTGTGCCGTCGCGCGCCCCGGCCCGATGCCGTGGCGTGGAGCCTGGCACTGGTGCTGCCCGGCCTATGGCTGCGCGCTTATGCCGCCGGTTACGTGAAAAAGAACCGCGAGCTAACCGTGACGGGCCCCTACGCGCACACGCGCAACCCGCTCTACCTGGGGTCAATGCTGATGGCCGCGGGGTTTGCGCTGGCGTTGCTCAGTTGGCCGGTGGCGCTGGTACTTGCGCTTGGGTTTGCGGTCATTTACATTCCGGTCATCGCGTCGGAAGAACGTTTTCTGCGCGCCACGTTTCCCGGTTTCACTACCTATTGCCTCCGCGTCCCGCGGTTGATTCCGCGCCTCACGCCCGGACGAGTTGAAAATGGTACCGGGGTCGCGAAGAGCGGATTCAGCTTTGCGCTCTACCTCAGGCACCGCGAGTACAATGCTGCTGTAGGGGCCGCGCTGCTGTACCTCAGCCTGCTCTTGCTGCGGCCGGCGCTTGGCGCAATCTTCCATGGGCTGCAATGAGCGCGTTTCGCGCCGGCGCGGTCCATTGATCAAATCGATCAAGGAGTCCAGCCTAACAGTGAAGATGCGCATGCATGCGGCAACTCTTGTTTGCGCCCTGGCCCTGGCCTTGGCCCTGGGCGGCACGGCCGCCGCTCAGCTAGTGGCTCCTCTCACGCCGCCGCGCGCCGGCTTCAGCTTTCCGCCAAAGCAAACCCTCATCTATTCGGTGGACTGGCGCGTATTTCCCGCCGGGACTGCCGTACTGCACTTTGAAGCCACGGGCGATCGCGAGCGCATCACCGCCAACGCGGACACCCTGGGCGCTATCAATCTGCTGTTTCATGTGGGCGACCGGTTTCAGTCGACGTTCGACCGCGAAAAAGGATGCACTTACGAGTTCGACAAGCAGACGGTCGAGGGGCGCCGCCAGATCAACTCCACGCTCAAGCTGGACTACGAGCAGGGCAAGTCGATTCTGGACGAAAAGAACCTGGTGACGGGGCAGGCCAAGCATCTGGAGCAGCCCATTTCGGGGTGTCTCACCGACCTGCTGACAGGGATCTTTTATGCCTCCTCACAACCGATGACGCTGGGGCAAAGCTTTGTTCTGCCGGTGGTCGACGCGCTGCACACCGTGGCGGTAACCATGAAGGTGGAAGGGCGCGAAGAGATCAAGACCACGCTGGGAACCTTCAAAACGCTGCGCGTGCAACCCACCGCAGACGCCGGCGTGGTGAAGAACCGCGGCAATATTTGGATCTGGTATACCGACGACGAGCGCCACCTGCCGGTGCAGATGCGGGCGCGGCTGTTCTGGGGCACCATCACCTTCCGCCTGACGGGCAACGACGACAAATAAGGACTGCCACCGGTTGCGGCCAGAGGCAAGGTTCAGAGATCCGGGGTCAGGGTTGGAGGATCGGAGAACGGGAATCGCCACGCCCGAGATTCAGACGCAACCCCGCGCCGCGCAGGCCCTTATCGGCGGTGCCGGTCGGCGACCATCAGCAACAGAACTCCCGCGAGCGCGGCGCCGGCGCCGTAGTAGGGCCAGTCGTTGCCGGTCTTGAATAGAAAGTGGCCTGACAGGATGTCCAGACCCTGCAGAATCCAAACCGCACCGAGGGCCATCAACGCAAAAGCCAGAATCTTGAAGAGACCGCTCATGGTTTCGCTCCTTTTGTGGATGGGGGTCCGTGCTCGGATCATATCCATCGCGCTTTGAGGATGGCAAGAGGGCGAATGCCGGGGACATTTCGATTCAGCGGTCCTCGCGGCTGACGGCGACCAGCAGCAGCAGGCCAGCGGCCGCCGAAGCCGGGCCACGCCAACCCCAGCGGATATACCCGGTTAAAAACGTGTCGGGCACGATTTCGAGGCTCTGAAGAATCCAGACCGAACCAACGGCGATCAACACGCCAGCCAGAATGGTGCCTAAGATGCGCATGGCCTGCTCCTCTGCTCAGGAGGTATGGGTGCCGGTATTGAATCATTATGCTATCGCGAAAGTCGGCCGGCGAGATGAACCATGTCGAGCGGGCAGGTTACTTCCGAATGAGTGGCAGGCGGCGAAAGATTCTTCAACGGCGCTTGCGGATCACGAAGACCAGCAACAGGATACCGGCGGCAACCGCACCGGAGCCGCGCCAGGCCCAGCGTATGTCCCCGGTCATAAAACTGCCGGGCAGGATGTTCACGCCCTGCAGAATCCAGATGATGCCCATGACGATCAGCAGGCAGGCAACGATCCTGGCGAAAATGCGCATGGGCTGGCTCCTTTTGTTTCGGGAATGGGCGCCTGTGATTCGATAATATCCCATCGCAATTTGGGCTGGATTAGCAGCAGATTACGACGCGGTAGAGCGGGTTTGTCCACGGCCAAAAAGCAACCGAAGGTCCCTCGACTCGCTGCGCTCGCTCAGGATGACAGTCATTTTGAGTCGGGGCGCCTTATCGGCCCAGCGCCAGCGACGGGTCGGCGGAGAGGTCAGGCAGGGCGAAGTCCCGCGCTAGAAAGCGGGGCCACGCGGCGGCGGCGATCATGGCGGCGTTGTCCGTGGATAGCGCCAACGTGGGGAAGGACACCTTGAAATTGCGGCGGGCGGATTCGGCGGTGAAGCGCTGGCGGAGTTCGCGATTGGCGGCGACGCCTCCGGTGACAAAAATGCTGGAGACGGCGAGAGATTCAGCGGCGGCGAAGGTCTTCTTGAGCAGGTCGCCGACGACAGCATGCTGGAAGCTGGCGATCAGGTCGAGAGTCTGCGCGTCGCAGGTGGCGAGCGCCGCTTCTAGGGTGGGGCTGGCAGGAGTGTCGGGGCCGGTGAAGAGGGCTCCGTGGCGCGCCTCGGCTTCAGGGCGGAGGTTGTGCAGTTCGACGTAGCGGAGCACGGCGGTCTTGATGCCGGAGAACGAAAAAAGAAAATGGGGATCGAGGCGGGCTATGGGGGCCGTGGAGGCGGCTTTGGTCCTGGGGGGCTTGCCCGCGAGATGAAGCTTGGGCTTGATTTGTGAGAACGAAAAGGGCACGGCGTGCGGGTTGCCGTGGAGGGCGAGGGCGTCGATCCAGGGACCGCCGGGATAGCCGAGGCCGAGCAGCTTGGCGACTTTGTCAAAGGCTTCGCCCGCGGCGTCGTCGAGAGTGCGGCCGATGAGCGTGTAGTGCCAGGTCGATTGCGTTGGCTGGGCGAGATAGAGATGGGTGTGGCCGCCGGAGACGACCAGGGCGAGCGCCGGCTCAGTATCGAAGGAGGATTGCCCGTTCGGCGAGGACTCCGGCACGGACCGCTCATTCAATAGAACGGCATGGATGTGGCCTTCAAGGTGGTTGACGGCGATGAGGGGAAGGCTTTGGGCAAAGGCCAGCGCCTTGGCGTACGTAATGCCGACGAGGAGCGCACCGGCCAGGCCGGGACCCCTGGTAACAGCGATAGCGTCCAGGTCAGCGAGGATGATGCCGGCCTGCGCCAGGGCGGCGCGGACCACGGGAACAATGGCGCGCAGGTGCTCGCGACTGGCCAGCTCCGGGACGACTCCACCATAACGGGCGTGGGTGGCGACTTGCGAGGCGACGACGGAGCTGAGGGTCCGCGCGCCTCGCTGGACCACTGCGGCGGCGGTCTCGTCGCACGAGGTTTCAATGGCGAGGATCAAGCCGGCGCCGGGCATGGTTCCAGTTTAGCCACCCGCAGTGGGGCAGACGCCGCTTGGGCGGCTGGATTGCAGAGGTTCCCATCCTTGCGACAGATAAAAGAAGTGAGGATCGCGCAGTTGAGCTTTGTGGCGCGAGAGAGAATGGAAGCAGCGATGGTGCAGGGTACGCGCCAATTCGATGCGGCTTTGGGAGTGGTGGGAGAGCTGCGCGCGGCGGGGTATGAGGCGTATCTCGCGGGCGGGTGCGTGCGAGATCTGCTGCTGGGCCTGACGCCAAAGGACTACGACGTGGCGACGTCCGCGACTCCCGACGTGGTGCTGGGGCTGTTCCCGAGAACGTTTGCCGTGGGAGCGCACTTTGGGGTGGTGCTAGTCGCCACCTGCGGTGGGGCAGACGGCGCTGGCGCGCCCGGAGATGAGCGCGAGTTTGTGACGACCGAGGTGGCGACGTTCCGGTCGGATGGAGCCTACTCGGATGGCCGGCGTCCGGATGCGGTGCGGTATACGACGAGCGCCGAAGAGGATGTGATGCGGAGGGATTTTACGATCAATGGGTTGCTGCTCGATCCGCTGCGGGGGACGGACGATTTGCGCTTGGCGGTGATTGATTATGTGGGCGGATTGGGGGATCTGGATGCGGGGGTGTTGCGGGCCATTGGCAATGCCGAGGCGCGGTTTGAAGAAGACCATTTGAGGATGCTGCGGGGGATACGGTTTGCGGCGCGATTTGGGCTTGAGGTGGAAGCGGGGACGAGGGCGGCCATGCGGGCGATGGCGGGGAAGATTTCCGCGGTGAGCCGGGAGCGGGTGCGGGATGAGATGACCAGGATGCTGACCGAGGGACGGGCACGGAGGGCGTTTGAACTGCTGGAGGAGACCGGGCTGCTGGCCCAGGTGCTGCCGGAAGTGGCGCGGATGAAGGGCGTGGAACAGCCGGCCCAATACCATCCGGAGGGCGATGTTTGGGTGCATACGCTCGGCCTGCTCGATCAATTGGAGGGGGGATGCCCGGCGTCGCTGGCCTGGGGCGCGCTGCTGCACGATGTGGGCAAGCCGCCGACGTTTCGAAGGGCTCCGGATCGGATCCGGTTTGACGGGCACGTGGAGGTGGGCGTGGCGATGGGCGCAGAAGTTTTGCGTCGCTTCCGGTTTTCAAATGAGGAGACACGGCAGATTCTGGCGTTGATTGAGAATCACATGCGGTTTGCGGATGCGGGGCGGATGAAGGCTTCAACGCTGAAGCGATTTTTCAGGCTCCCGGAATTTGAGCAGCATCTGGCGCTGCATCGCATGGATTGCCTGGCAGGAAGCGGAAATCTGGAGCACTGGGAGTTTGTGCGGGAGCGGCATGCGGCGATGCCGGAGGAGACGGTGAGGCCGCGGCCGCTGATTACGGGGCGGGAGCTGATTGCGGCCGGATATCGGCCCGGAGCGGGATTCAAGCAGATGCTGAGGGCGGTGGAGGATGCGCAACTGGAGGGAACGATAACAACAGCGGACGAAGCCATGCGGCTGGTGAGGGAGACGTTTCCGGTTGCTGGGAACTAATGTTCTGCGATGTCACTCATTTGGTATTGCGGGATTTCTGAGACTCTGCGATGATCGTGGGAATAACCCACAATCTGGCGCAGGAAAGGGCAGGCAATCCCATGCAGAACCGTACTGTACACCTGACTCTCGCGTTTTCCATCGCGTTCGCTTGCACGCCGGCGGGCGCTTCCTCCGTGGTTTCATCTTCGGCAGCGACGAAGAAGGCTTCGGGACCTTCAACGCAGTTGTTAAAGAACGCTCCGGCCAGCGAATCCAACGCTCCATCGCACCCGAGTCATCTCTTCCCGGTCAATGACGAGAAGGGATTGCTGCTGACATGCATCGCGCCAGACATTGACACGAATATCAACACAGACTCCTTCGAAGACTGCACCCTGGCGCCAGGACGGACGCTGAACGATGTGATGCACTCCTTTGTAGGGGCCATGCACAATGAGGAGAATCAGCGAGCGCGGGAGCGCGCAGAGTGGAATAAAGCTCTCGACGAGAAATCAGCCCAGGCGGCGCAGAAGTAGCAAGGAAGCGACACGGTAGAGCGGTTCTCCTGTGAACGACCGCCTGCGATACGGTCGAGCTGCGCGGGATGTTTCCTCAGGTCTTGCTCTTGGTTCCCGGCTCCTGTAAAGGCACGTCTTGGGGCAACCGCACCTCTTGGGAATCGAATCGGTCTGAATGCACTGGAATTCCGGTGATGAGGCCCTGAAAGTTTGCGAGGCGCTTGCCAAGAATCACCACGCCCTTTGAGGTGATTTCATACTCGCGAATATCCTTGGCATGATTCCCGCCCCGCATCTTGATGACCACCATGATCTTGCGAAGCAGGCCATCGATGGATACGTATCTCAGCCGGATGATGTCGTCGGTGAGGAAAGAAATCGAGTAGGTACTGAACGGGAATTCGGTGAAAGACTCGTCCACCTCGACCGTGCTAAGAATCGTCACTCCGATTCCTGTCAAAGCGAAGATCATCCGATAGAGCGATTCGCGAAAGTCGGCGCGGAAGCCGGGCGACAGGGCCATCTCAAAGCCCGCGAGCGAATCGATCACCAGGCGCTTGGCGCCGATCTTCTGTACGGCGTCGAGAATCGAGTGCATGGTTTCATCCACCGAGAGATCGAGGGGGCGGAGATAGAGGATTTTGAGTTTCCCGTCTTTCCGCGGCGTTTCCAGATCCAAACCTAAAGTGGCGGCCCGTTCCGCATACGCTTGCGGGCGTTCTTCAAAAACCGCCACGATTCCCGGCTCCCCCTTGCGTATGCCTTCAGCAATGAATTGGGTTGCGAGCACCGATTTCCCAGTTCCCGAAGACCCTGCTATGAGGACGCTATCGCCTTCGCGAACGCCCCCACCCAGCATCTTGTCCAACTCCGGAATACCGAAGCAAAGGCGCCTATGGCTGGGCGGATCTTTCACGTGTCCGGTCAACCCAAAGGTACGCGAGAAGGCTTGCACACCGGCATCGGTAATACGGAATGTGTGCAGGCCCGGCACGGAATCCTGACCGCGCATTTTTATAACCTGCAACTTCCGTACGATTGAATTCCGCTCCGTCGTTTGGCGCAGCCACAACAGGCCATCGGCGACGGTAAAGACGGGATTGTCCCGCAACTCGTCCTCGGCATACTCGCCGATCAAGAAAGTTGTAGCCTGCCAGCTAGCCAGGAACAGGGCTAACCGTTGAATGAAAGATTGCAGGTCCATGTCACTTTCCGGCTTCCGCACCATGGTGCGGAAGGAATCCACAACCACGACGGCGGGGTTAGCTTTTTCGACTTCTTTGATAATCTCATCCAGCACTGCGCCCAGGTCCTTCTCCAAGACAACCTGGCTCAGGTTGATGAAGCGGATGGAGTCAGTCAGCTTAGCCGAATCGAAGAATGAGTACTGCTGCTGGTATCGCAGCATTTTTAAGGCGGATTCGCCGAGTACGGTGAAATAGATCGCAGGACGCTCCCGGGTAGCATTGGCAAACACGAACTGGTGTGCCAGCGTCGTCTTCCCGCTTCCAGGGGCGCCCGCGATGATGTTAAACGAAAATTCGGGGAGACCGCCGCCCACAATTTCGTCGAGGCCCGGAACTCCAGTCGGCAGCTTGTTGATCGTCACTCTATCTTGTGTGCTCACGCGTCTCTCCCGTTCTCAGAACTGCAATCGTTGAGGGCTGCGCCTGGCCAGGTAACCCGCAGCAGGCTCAAGGTTAAAGCTTCGCCAAGGAAGAGATTAAGCAGTCCCAGCAAGCGGGCAATGACGACGATTCCTCCATTGCTTGCCGGATACTGGCCGGCGCTATCCTCTTCACCTTCGATCTGAGGCCCAAACTCGCTCAGGCCCTGTCCCAGGCCCTGTCCTAAGCCCCGTAATGCTCCATCCGCAGAGACCTGCGCCGCAGCGAGACTGGGAACTTCCGATCTGGCCATCGCCAGAGCACGGGAGGCTAGCGATTGGAAACCGGCCGTTCCAGCAAAACCAACAAGACTCTGCCGCAGCTTCTCATAGACGCGAAGGGTTGTATTCTCCACTGGCTCGGAGGTTTTGCCTTCATTGGCTTCGCAACTGAGAAGCTGTTGAGCCAAATCTCGCATTTTTGGGGGAGTCTTCATGCTCAACCCTGCATTGTTCCAGGTAGGAGATTTCAGCAACAGCTCCCCCTGGCGGGAGTATCCGGGCGACGATTCCGCCTTTTCGCATGCGACTGCGCGGTTGGGGTGTTCTGCATCTCGATCCACCCGGTGCGGCTCTGGATGCAGCGTGGATGAAACTCAATTCACATAGGGACTCGCCTGTTCCTTCAAATCGCTTAAGTCGCTTTCCAGCGGCTCGTCAGCCGGCCTGTTTCTGATAACCGCGAAAACGTCCAAAATGGTAGCAATGTCGCGAATGTTCCCGGAAATGCCAACCAGACCATCCTCTACCGCGGGATGCTTCTCCGCCAGCGACTGAAGGCGTTCGCTCACGCTCCTGAGCCGGTTCACTTCTTCGAGCATATTTTCAAAAGGCGTGGAACTGCCCGATTCTGTTGCCGGCTCGAAGGAAGGAAAAACATCTTGAACCAGCCGCCGCGTTGTAGCTGCGCCGAGGAAGGTTAGAAACAGTCCGAATAAGTGTGCAATGAAAATGACTCCGGCGTCGCGATGCCGATCGCTTTCTGGTTCCGTTTGCGGTTCAATGGGGCCGAATCCGCTCAGGCAGCCCAGCGCCGTGATGTGAACCGCGCTGAGACTGGGAGCGTTCGATTTGGCCAGCTTCAAAGCCCGCGCAGCGAGCACCTGGAATCCGTCAACGCCCACCAGCGGGCATAGCTGCAGGCGCAGCTTCTCATAGACGCGAAAAGTGGGCGACCCGGTTTGCAATGAGGTTGTGGCGGCGACGGCCTCATAGGCAAGCAGATGGCGAGCCCATTCGCGCATCATTGGTGGAGGAAGCATCGGTTCCTTTCTTTGCATATCGCGTTGAGCGTAAGGCGCGAGGCGTCCCTCTCCATAATATCCTCGTGCCGGTTTCCTGGTGGAGTGTGCCCGGCGGTCTTCATCGGACTTCATTTTGGGGTCAATTCATTTTGGGTCATGCAAGCCCTTGGTCGCTGGTCGCAACTCCAGTTATTCGCGTCCAGCGTGACCACGAAATTGTACGACGAAGCCTCAACGCCAAAATGATCAAAGTTGAACAGACCGGGCACTCAGGGTGATCCATTCACCGGGCAAACCTCGGTGACCCGCTGCCTGAGGTTTGGCTCGTTCAATCATTTCTGAAGGTCGCGGCTGGCTCAAGGCAGATGGGCGATGACGGGCACGGCAAGGCGGGCGAGGGGTCGCGCGCCAAACGGCTATGCTGAACGGAAGCCATGGCTGCCGATTTGCGCCAATTCGATGTGGTGGTTTTGGGAGCCGGGGCGGCGGGGCTGATGTGCGCGTCGACGGCCGGGCAGCGGGGAAGATGCGTGGCGCTGCTCGAACACAACGGGCAGGTGGGGCGGAAGATCTTGATCTCTGGCGGCGGCCGGTGCAATTTTACGAATCTGCACTGCGGGCCGCAAAACTTTATCTCCGAAAATATGCATTTTGCCAAGTCGGCGCTGGCGCTCTATCAGCCGCGTCACTTCATTGAACTGGTCGAGCGGTATGGGATTCGGTGGCATGAGAAGACGCTGGGCCAGCTTTTCTGCGATGGGTCGTCGCGGGCGATTGTGGAGATGCTGCTGGCGGAGTGCGCGCTGGCCGCGGACATGCGTGGTTGTGTCGAGTTGGTCCTGAATGCCCGAGACATTCAGGTGCGGCATGCGGCCGGCGGCGGGTTCAGGGTGACGTGTTCGGCGGGCGAGTTTGCAGCGGGCGCGGTGGTAGTGGCCACGGGGGGATTGTCGATTGCGCCGATGGGGGCGACAGGGCTGGCGTATGAGCTGGCGCGGCAGTTTGGATTGGGGGTGATTGCTCCCCGGGCGGCGCTGGTTCCGATGGTGCTGGGCGGGGATGAGGCCGGGTGGATGGAGTTGGCGGGGGTGGCGGCGGAGGTGGCGGCTTCGGCGAATGGAATGACGTTCACGGAAAAAATGCTGGTGACGCATCGGGGGTTGAGCGGACCGGCGGTGTTGCAAGCGTCTTCGTATTGGCGGCCTGGCGAAGATCTGATTTTGGATTTTGCGCCCGATGTGGATTTGCTGAGGGCGCTGCGGCTGCCAGGAGCGCGGCGGGATCTGGGTACGCTGAAGTTGGCATTGAGCGACGTATTGCCGAAGAGGCTGGCGGGGTTTCTGGCGGAGCCGTGCGCGCCGTCGACTTGGGGAAATGCTGCGCTCGAGGAGTGCGAGCGGAGGCTCCACCGATACTGCCTGCACCCGGTGGGGACGGAGGGATTTGCAAAAGCTGAAGTAACCGCGGGAGGAGTGGACACCCTGGGGTTGCAGGCGCGCACCATGGAGGCGCGAGCGGTGCCGGGGCTCTACTTCATTGGCGAGGCGGTGGATGTGACGGGATGGCTGGGGGGATTCAATTTTCAGTGGGCCTGGGCTTCAGGAGTGGCGGCGGGCCGCGCTGTGTAGCGGGCGAGCGGAAAAGCTGGCTCGTTCGAGATCATAGCGTATGGAATGGGCCGGCGACACGGTTCTACTGGGCTGCGGGTCGGGCCGGGGCGGGGGGTGGTGCGCCGGCTTTGGCAGGCGGAGTAAGGATGAAGCCTTTGCGGACCACGGCGAAGCCTTGCTGGGGGAGTTCAGCCTGCATCAGCTGGTTTTCAGGACCGGAAAAGAGGTCAGTCTGTGCGCCGGCAATGGTGGCGACGAGGTGGTGGACGACAATGGGCTTGCTGTTGAGGGTGCCTTGCTCGTCGGCATAGGTGGCCAGTTGGATGGGAGCGACGGAGCCGGCTTGTTTGGGGATGATGGCCCACAGGTCGTGATTGTTGTGGGTGACGGCGAGCGCCAGCAGCGTATCGAGCGCGCCGGGGTCAAAGTCGGGCAGAAAGACGGCGGCACGGTGAGCAGCGAGGCGTGTGGTCGTGCTGTGGCCGCTTGCGGAAATGTTGAGCAGGATTTGCGCGGCGTCTGGCGCGGCGATAAGGTTGACGGCGGCGTTATTGACCGTGGCGCTCAACTGAACGTGGACGAACTGGTTGTCCGGGGTTAGCTGCTCAGTCTTCGAGAGGGCGTAATCGAGGCCCTGCATGGCGACGCGGACGACCGATGTGGTGTCATACCCGTTGGGTGTGGAGGCGAAGGTGACGGTCGCGGAGCCAACCGGGTGCCCGCGCTGGGCGATGATGAAGTTGCCGGGCTGGGCACAGGCAACAGCCGGCAAGAGGGTGGAAACGATTGCGAGGGTGAGCACGGCGAGTTCGCGCACAGGGGTCGGCATCTTTCTGAAGGTTTAGACGGAAGCCGACGGTTTTCAGTCGACGGGCGCGGTCTTTTGTAACCCGCCCAAACCTGGCAAAATGTGTGGGAGGGTGAGAATCCCAGGTCTCAGATTCGAGACCTGGGGCGCCCATTCTGTCGCATCGGCCGCTCTTAGCCCTTGGCGGTGGCAAAGCGCTTGTTGACTTCTTTCCAGTTGACGACATTCCACCAGGCGGCCAGGTAGTCGGGGCGGCGGTTCTGGTATTTCAGATAGTAGGCATGTTCCCAAACGTCGTTGCCGAGGATGGGGTAGAGGCCTTGGGAGAGCGGCGAGTCCTGATTGGGGGTGGTGATGATTTTGAGCTTCCCGGCGGTGAAAACGAGCCAGCCCCAGCCGGAACCGAATTGCTTGGCGGTCGTCTCATTGAAGGTTTTTTTGAAAGCCTCAAAGTCTCCGAAGTCGGTGGCGATCTGTGCGGCGATGGCGCCAGAGGGTGCGCCGCCGATGCCGCTCGAGCCAGCGGGGCCCATGAGATTCCAAAACGCTGTGTGGTTGGAGTGGCCGCCACCATTGTTGCGGACGACGCCGCGGATGTCCTCCGGTACCTGGGACAGGTCGCGAATGAGGTCGTCGACTGACTTGGCGGCGAGATCGGAGTGGCTGGCCACGGCTGCATTCAGGTTGTTGATGTAGGCCTGGTGATGCTTGTCGTGATGCAAATGCATGGTCTCGGCGTCAATAAAGGGTTCGAGAGCAGCGTAGTCGTACGGGAGTGGTGCGAGTTCGTATGCCATTGGAAAAATCTCCTCATTTCGGATTGTACTTTGGGAATTGAGCCCGGCGGCGATCGGTAATGGGCAGCTGCTGGGCCGGGGCGGCTGCTGGGCAAACTTGCTATTCTTCGATTTTCCGATCTTCGTAATCTTCGATGCAGTCCTGCGACTGGGTGGAAGGCGTGGCCTGGTTCAACACGAACTGCTCCTACCTTGGATGGATGCGGAATAAGACGGACAGGTTTCGGGAAAGTTAAGGCGGCGGAAACTTTACGGCTGTGAGAACCATCGATAGGGAGGATGGCAAGCCGCTATTTTCCCCAATTTTTGCGGCATCTTTCCAAAATTTAAGATGCGAAGAGTGGAATCGAACGATGAGCGAAGAATCGCAATACCGTTGGCTTGAGCAGCAGGGCGAGGCATTTGGCAATCCCGGAACGGAGCCCCACTGGACGTCGAGCATGAAGGATGCCGTGGGTACGGCTTATTCAGCGTCCAGCCGGATCTGGTTTACCTGCTCGCATGGAGTGTTGAACGAGGTGTACCACCCAACGATCGACCGGCCGCAGGTGCGGGACATGGAGTTCCTGGTGACAGACGGGGAGACGTTTGTCCACGAGGAAAAACGGGACATGAACTCGACGTTCGAGTACATCGATCCGGAGGCGCTGGGCGTGCGGTATGTGAACCGCGACCCGGAGGGACGATACACGCTGACCAAGGAGATCATCTGCGATCCGCATCACAGCGTGGTGCTGACGCACGTGCGTCTGGAGGGGGATGCGGACCTGCTGCCCCGGCTGAAGGTGTATGCCCTGCTGGCGCCGCACATGGACGGCGGCGGAGCGGACAATTCGGCGCGGGCGGTGGATATTGCCGGCCGCAAGGTGCTGATGGCCTGGAAGAACCTGTGGTCCCTGGCAATGGCGGCCAATTGCGGATTGACTAGTTCAGGTTTCTCGCGGGTGAGTTGCGGGTTTGTGGGCGTGAGCGACGGGTGGCGGGACCTGATGGATAACTTCCGCATGGATTGGGAGTTCGGCTCGGCTACCGGCGGCAATGTAGCGGTAATGGGGGAGCTCGATTTGAGAGGCGTCGCAGCGGACGGCGCGATAGAGTTCACGCTGGCCTTTGGCATCGGAGAGGGACATCACACGGCGGCGCAAAAAACGATGGGGGCGCTGGCGATGTCGTTTGGGGAGCATCGCAAGCGGTTCATCGATCAGTGGGAGCGGGCGGCGAGTCCAGGTTGGCTGGCGGCGAAGTCCAGCGATGGGGGCAGGCTGATGCGGATCAGCCACAATGTGCTTCTGACTCATGAGGACAAGACGTATTCGGGCGCGTTTGTGGCTTCGGCGTCGATTCCATGGGGACAGGTGAAGGGCGACGACGACCTGGGCGGCTATCACCTGGTTTGGACTCGGGACATGGTGCAGACAGCGACGGCGCTGCTGGCCTGCGGACGGGCGGAGACAGCGCGTCGGGCGCTGGTTTACCTGGCCTGTACGCAGGAACTGGATGGGGGATTCGCGCAGAACTTCTGGATCGACGGGACGCCGTATTGGACCGGGCAACAACTGGATGAAGTGGCGTTTCCGCTGATTCTGGCATGGCGGCTGGGAAAGGCGAATGCGCTGGGGGATCTGCATATGTTTCCCTTCGTGGAGCGGGCCGCGGGCTTCCTGGTTCGGAACGCGCCGATTACGCTTCAGGAGCGCTGGGAGGAGAATTCAGGCTACTCGCCGTCGACGCTGGCGGCAGTGATTGCCGGGCTGATTTGTGCGGCGGAGATTGCGCGAGCGCACGATTCGGCGGAGCTGGCCTTATTTCTGGAGGAGTTTGCCGACTGGATCGAAGGACACCTGGAAGACTGGACGGTGACCAATGCGGGAGTGCTGGACGCCAGGATTCGGCGGCACTACATGCGCATTCGCCCCCCGGAGAGCGGCGAGGCCTACGCCTGCGAAAGCTGCGGGAAAGAGACGATCCGGCTGCAGAACCGGCCCCCAGGGACGCAGGTCGAGTTTGAGGCGCGCCAGATTGTGGATGCGGGGTTTCTGGAGCTGGTGCGCTATGGGGTGCGCCGGGCCGACGACCCTCTGATCGTGGACTCGCTTGCCGTGGTGGACGCGGTGCTAAAGCGCGCACTGCCGCAGGGGCCGGGCTGGCTGCGTTACAACGGGGATGGCTATGGGCAAAAGGCGGATGGCGGTCCTTACCAGGGATGGGGACAAGGGCGGGTGTGGCCGTTGCTGACGGGCGAACGCGCGCACTATGAGCTGGCGGCCGGGAAAGATATCAGCGCGCTGATCAAGACATATGAAGGCTTTGCGACCTGCGGGCAAATGCTGCCCGAGCAGGTGTGGGACGAACCGGATATGCCGGACAGCAGCATGCGGCTGGGGCAGCCGGCGGGATCGGCGGTTCCGCTGGTGTGGGCGCACGCGGAATATCTGAAGCTGTTGCGATCGTCAGTAGATGGGAAGGTGTTCGACCGCATCGATCCGGTGTATCAGCGGTACTGCGAGCCGGAGGGCCGGCGACGGACGCGGAGCGATCTGGAGATTTACAGCCGGCTGCGGCCAATCCAGAAAATTGGCGCGGGAAAGACGCTGCGCATTCTCGACAGTAAGCGGTTTGATCTGGTTTGGAGCGCAGACGACTGGCAGACGACGCATGCGACGACGAGCCGAAGCCTGGGAAGCGCGGGCTACAGCGCGGAGATTGTAGCCGGAGACAGCGGGGCCATCGTGTGGACTTTGCATTGGACGGAGCCGGACGGGTGGCTTGGATACAATGTGGTGGTGAAGATTGACGGCAAATAACGGCGAAGTCGGAATTTTTACCGCTTAGATGGGCGTAGTGCAGCACTCTGCACCAGCAACTACGCGGCACTGCAACGAAAGGATTCGCGGAAAACTCCAATGACTACCAGCACTGCGGAACACACTTTCGAACAGCTTTCACTCGATCAATTGTCCATTGACACTCTGCGTTTGCTTGCCGTGGATGCGGTGGAGAAGGCCAAGAGCGGCCACCCCGGCGCTCCGCTGGGCTGCGCGCCCATTGCCTATCTGCTGTTTCACAAGCTGCTGAAGCACAATCCGGCGCATTCGAAGTGGGTGGACCGGGACCGGTTTGTGCTGTCGAACGGACACGCTTCCGCGCTCTTGTACTCGACGCTGTTTCTTACCGGCTACAACGTGACGCTGGACGATTTGAAAGGCTTCAGGCAGTGGCACTCGCGAACGCCGGGACATCCGGAATACGGCGACACGGACGGGGTGGAAGCGACCACGGGGCCGCTGGGCCAGGGCCTCGCGATGGCTGTGGGCATGGCGATGGCGGAGAAACATCTGGCCGCGATTTATAACCGGCCGGGATTTGAGATTGTGAATCACCATACCTATGCGTTGCTGGGCGATGGGGATTTGATGGAGGGCGTCTCGCACGAGGCGGCCGCGCTGGCCGGAACACTGGCGCTCGGCAAGCTTACGTTTATCTACGACGACAATCTGGTTTCGCTGGATGGGCCGACGGAGCTGAGTTACAACGACGATGTGCTGGAGCGGTTCAAGGCCTACCACTGGCATGTGCAGCGAGTTGCCGATGGCAACGACCTGAAGGCGATTGAGGCGGCCATTGCAGCGGCCAAGGCGGAGACGGGCAGGCCGTCGATGATCGCGGTGCGCACCGTGATTGGCTACGGCAGCCCCAAAGCGGGCACCAACAAGGTGCATGGCGAGGCGCTTGGCGCGGCAGACACGGCGGCGACGAAAAAGTTCTTTGGTTTTCCAGAGGACCGGAGCTTTTATGTTCCCGACCAGGCCTTGGCCAACTGGCGCAAGGCGGTGGATCGCGGCGCGGGCCTCGAGGCGCGCTGGAACCAGAAGTTTGAAGGCTACAAGGCGGCCAATCCTGAGTTGGCGGCGGAGTTTGAGCGCACCCAGAGAGATGAGCGCAAAGCGGACTGGGTGAAGAAGATTCCCAGCTTTGCGCCGGACAAGCCGATGGCCACGCGCAATGCCGGCGGCGCGGTGATGAATGCGATTGCCGATGCGGTGCCGGAGTTGTTTGGCGGGGCCGCGGACCTGACTTCGTCGACCAAGACGATCTTCAAGCCGGGAGCGAGTTTCCATGTGGATCCGGCGGGGCGGAATGTATTTTTTGGGGTGCGCGAGTTTGGCATGTGCGCGGCGGTGAACGGGATGGCGTTGCACGGGGGATTGATTCCCTTCGGATCGACCTTCTTTACCTTCTCGGATTACTGCAAGCCTGCAATCCGGCTGGCGGCGCTGATGAAGATCCGGTCGCTGTTTGTGTTTACGCATGACTCGATCGGGCTGGGCGAAGATGGGCCCACGCATCAACCGGTGGAACATCTGATGATGCTGCGTGCGGTGCCGAATCTGACAGATTTTCGCCCGGCGGATGCGAATGAAACCGCGGCGGCGTGGAGGCTGGCGCTGGAACGCACCGGGCCGTGCTTCTTCGCGCTGAGCCGGCAGGATTTGCCGGTGATCGATCCGGCCACGCACGATGTGTACGGCGGCGTGAGCAAGGGAGCGTATGTGCTCGAAGATGCGGAGAACGCGCAGGTGGTGCTGATCGCCACCGGCTCCGAAGTGAGCCTGATTGTGGAAGCGGCGAAACGGCTGGCCGCCGACCGGATTCGCGCGCGCGTAGTGAGTTTTCCGAGCTGGAAGGTTTTCGAGGAGCAGACGGCAAAGTACAAAGCGAGCGTGCTGCCGGCGGGAGTGCCCAAACTCGCGGTAGAGGCGGGCGCGACGCTGGGCTGGTGGAAGTATGTCGGCCTCGACGGGGATGTGATCGGGGTGGACCGGTTTGGTGCGTCCGCGCCGGGACCCGTGGTGCTGGAGAAACTTGGATTTAGCGTGGAGAATGTAATGGCGCGGGCCAAGAAGCTGGTGAAGTAATTCCCTGACTCTGAAGGAGTGCACCTTGAAGTTAGTGATCAGCTCGGATCATGCGGGGTTTACCTTGAAAGAAGAGGTTCGCGCTAACTTGGCGAAGGCCGGGCACGAAGTGATTGACCTGGGGACTTACAAGCCGGATCCGCTGGACGACTATCCCGACTTTGCCGAGAAGGTAGGAGAAGCGCTGAGGCGGGGCGATGCGCCGCGGGGGATTCTGATTTGCGGCTCGGGGGTGGGCGTGTGCGTAGCGGCCAACAAGATGCCGGGCATACGCGCGGGGATATGCCATGATACCTATTCGGCGCACCAGGGCGTCGAGCACGACGATATGAACGTGATCGTGCTGGGCGCGCGGATTATCGGATCGGCGCTGGCTTACGAAGTTGTGAATGCGTTTGTGGGCGCAAAGTTTATTGCCTCCGAAGAGCGATTTGTGCGGCGATATAAGAAAGTGCTGGCGATCGAGGCCAAGTATATGTGCGGGGGCGGCTCGGCGAACCCGGCGTAGAGCAGGCAGGTTCCGGGAAGCACAGGATCGATTGCCGGGAGCGACTCAACGAGCTTCGTCAGTATGAATCGCAACATCACAAAATGAAAGGCGTTGATGTTCCCCTTCGACGTAATACTTTTCGACGTAGGCGGAGTGCTGCTCACCAATGGCTGGGATCACCGCGAGCGCGCGGCGGTCATCAAACAATTCAATCTGGATCTGGCGGCGTTCGAGGCGCGTCACGCCGCGCCCAACGACGCGTGGGAGCGGAGCGTGATCCCGATGAAGGCCTATCTGGACGCAACCGTGTTCTATGAGCCGCGCGCGTTTTCACACGCCGATTTTTTCAGTGCCATGTGCGCACAATCGCGAGTGATGCCCAATGGGGCGCTCGGCATTCTGCAGGACCTTGCGACCGCGGGCATGTGCCTGCTGGGCGCGCTGAACAACGAGGCGCGGGAGACAAACGAATATCGCCTGGATCGATTTGAGCTGCGCAGATATCTGGATGTGACGCTGAGTTCGTGTTACCTGGGTTTGCGCAAGCCGGAGTTAGCCATCTACCGGCGTGCGCTGGATATTCTGGGCGGGCCGCCGGAACGGATCTTGTTTATCGACGACCGCCCGGAGAATGTGGCGGGCGCGCAAGGAGCGGGAATGTTTACCATTCTGTTCAGGGGCGCGGATGCATTGCGCAGCGAGTTGGTGAGCCTGGGAGTTATGTAAGACGCAACCCTTTGGAGCAGGGTGCCGCTAAATCTTCTATCCAAGTCCGCCAAAGCTAGTCTCCCACCCTTCGGCCAAAAAGCGCTCGAAGGGGCACCCACAGTCAATCGGTCCACTCTTAGAAGATCAATGAAAACGACTTACGCGTTATAAGTGGTGGAGGAGACGCGTCCGCCTTTGCCGGTCCAGTTGGTATGGAAGAACAGGCCGCGGGGCTGGTCGATGCGCTCATACGTGTGAGCGCCGAAAAAGTCGCGCTGGGCCTGCAGCAGATTGGCCGGCAAGCGGCCTGCCCTGTAGCCGTCAAAAAACGCCAGCGCGGTAGAAAATGCCGGAGTGGGCACGCCCAGTTCGATGGCGTGAACGAGGGCCTTGCGCCAGGAGGCCTGATACTTGTTGAGCGCGCCCGAGAAAAAGCTGTCGAGAAGCAAATTCTGGATGGCGGGATTTTTGTCGAAGGCATCTTTGATCTTGCTGAGGAAGCGGCTGCGGATGATGCAACCGCCGCGCCACATCAAGGCGATGCCGCCCATGTTGAGGTTCCAGCCATTCTCCTTGGCCGCGGCGCGCAGCAGCATGTAACCCTGCGCGTAGGAGATGATCTTCGAGCAGTAGAGCGCGCGGCGCACATCCTCAATGAATGCGGCGCGGTCGCCCGGTTCGTGTTTCGACGCTGGGCCATCGAGAATTTTGGACGCCAGTAGGCGCTCGTCCTTGAGCCCGGACAAGCAACGCGCAAAAACAGACTCGCCGATGAGAGTGACAGGCTGCCCGGTATCGAGTGCGCCGATCACGGTCCATTTGCCGGTGCCCTTCTGACCGGCGGTATCCAGAATTTTATCGACCAGCGGCTGGCCGTCGTCGTCTTTTTTTGCGAAGATGAGGCTCGAAATCTCGATGAGGAAGCTGTCGAGTTCGCCCTGGTTCCATTCGGAAAAGACGGTGTGCAGTTCATCGGCAGTGAGGCCGAGGCCGCGATGGAGCAGATCGTAGGCTTCGCAGATCAACTGCATGTCGCCGTACTCAATGCCGTTGTGAACCATCTTGACGTAGTGCCCGGCGCCATCTTCGCCGACCCAGTCGCAGCAGGGGGTTCCGTCCTCTACCTTGGCGGCGATGGACTGGAAGATCTCTTTGACATGCGGCCACGCGGCGGGATTGCCGCCGGGCATGATGGAAGGGCCGAAGCGCGCGCCTTCCTCGCCGCCGGAGACACCCGTGCCGACGAAGAAAATGCCCTTTCCCGCCAGAGTTTTGGTGCGGCGGTTGGAGTCGCTGAAAAGCGAGTTGCCGCCATCGATCACGATGTCGCCGGATTCAAGATGGGGAAGAAGCTGGTCGATGGTCTGGTCGACGGAGTCGCCGGCCTTGACCATGAGCATCACGCGGCGCGGGCGTTTAAGCAGACCGGTTAACTCCGCCACCGAGTGCGCGCCGACCACATGCGTGCCCTTGGCTTCGTCGGCCAGGAATTCGTCCACCTTGGAGACGGTGCGATTGAATACGGCAACTTTGAACCCGTGGTCGTTCATGTTGAGGACCAGGTTTTGTCCCATGACGGCGAGGCCGATGAGGCCGATATCACACGTTGCGTCTGGCATGGAATCTCCGGATGCGCCCTGATATCATGACTGCGGGCGCGGCCTTCCCATAAATTGTAACGCCGCTATCGGGATCAAAGGTCAGAAATTAGTGATCGGCGATCGGAGATCGGAGATCGGGGTGGTCGAGGGGTAATGGATCGATCACCGGTCAGGAATCATCTCAATTAAAGCGTGATCGGAAGGTGGACGGAGATGACGACGATACAGATGAGTGTGCGGCCCGAAGATCTTTCGCAGGTCCAGCCGGGAAACGAACGGATCCCCGAACCTGGAATTCTGGTGATTTTCGGCGCTTCGGGTGACTTGACCAAGCGGAAGCTGCTGCCGGCGCTGTTTCACCTGCGGCAAGTGGACCTGCTGCCGAAGAATTTTGCCATGGTGGGCGTGGCGCGTCGGCCGTTGGGCGACGAGTTTGCCGCGGATATGCGCGAAGGGATTATCCAATTTGGCGATGTGGAGGCGAGCGATCCGAAGCTGGATGCGTTTGTGATGCAGATCAGCTACTATGCGCTGCAGTTCGACGACGCCAGCGGTTATGCGGGACTGAAGGCAGAGCTGGACCGGATTGCGAAGGAAAAAGGAATCGGCGGGAATCGGCTGTTCTATCTGGCCACCTCGCCGGAATACTTTGCGCCGATCGTAGAGAACCTGGGCGCTGAGGGCATGGCGCAGCCGGCGCAGGGAAAAGTCGAGGTGGTGATTGAGAAGCCGTTTGGCCACGACCTCGAGTCGGCGCGAGAGTTGAACCATAAAGTGAACGCGGAATTCCAGGAGAGCCAGGTTTTTCGCATCGACCACTATCTGGGCAAAGAGACGGTGCAGAACATTTTGGTTTTCCGGTTTGCCAACGGGATGTTTGAGCCTGTGTGGAACCGGAATTATATCGATCATGTCCAGATTACAGCGGCGGAGACGCTGGGCGTAGAGGGGCGCGGACCGTTTTACGAGAAGGCGGGCGCGCTTCGCGACGTGGTGCAGAACCACGTGATGGAGTTGCTGAGCTTTGTGACTATGGAGCCGCCGTCGAGCTTTGAGGCAGAGAGCGTACGCCAGGAAAAGCTGAAGGTGTGGAAAGCGATTCCGCCGATCCCGATCTTGAACACCGTGCGGGGGCAATACGGACCGGGGTTGGTGGATGGGAAGCGGGTTGTGGGCTATCGCGATGAAGAGCGCGTGAACCCGGAGAGCGGCACGGAGACCTATGCGTCTGTTCGGCTGGAGATTGAGAACTGGCGCTGGGCCGGAGTTCCGTTTTATCTGAGGGCGGGAAAGCGGATGAAAAAGCGGGCCACGGAAATCTCGATTCAGTTCAAGCAGCCGCCGTTGTTGATCTTTAACCGGCTGCAAAACACCGGGCCCTGCCAGGAGATTCAGCCGAACCTGCTCACCATCCGCATTCAGCCCGATGAAGGGATTGCGCTGCGGTTTGGGGCCAAGGTGCCGACGACGCCGGATATGGCCGTGTGCCCCGTGAATATGGACTTCGACTACGAGGCGGCGTTTGGGAAATCGACCGCGAACGGCTACGAACGGCTGCTGCTGGATGCCATGCTGGGCGATCAGACGCTGTTTTCGCACCGCGATGGGGTGGAGACGACGTGGTCCTTGTATACGCCGATTTTGCAGGCCTGGGCGGCCAAGAAGCCGCAGGTGTTCCCAAATTATTTTGCGGGAAGCTGGGGGCCGGAATGCTCCGATCATCTGCTGGAAGGCGGCGGCCACGCGTGGAGAAACGATGTAGGCAGGAAAGGGTGATAGCCACTCGCTTCGATCTGCTCGCTATTAGCTCCCGCCGGTACGAATTTGGCTCCTGAAAGTCCGCTACAGCGGAACCAGGGATGATGTTTCCCGGAACCACCGGAATCAAGTTGACGGGTCCATCAGGCCGGGGCCCCCAGCGATAGGTCTTCGTCGCTGGGGTGGCAGGCCGGGGTCCCCAGCGATAGGTCTTCGTCGCTGGGGTGGAGGGAGCGGCAACCCTGCTCGAACCTCAACAGGTCACAGTAACCCTGGTTCCGCTTTAACCGCGCGGGCCCTTGCCCATGCCCCGGTCCATCGCCTGGTTAGCCAGGCGGTCTGCCTCCTTGTTGCCGCCGCGGAGGGTGTGACGGATTTCGAAGCGGTCAAGCTTGACGGCGCGCCGTTTGGCTTCTTCCCATAAGGGGCGCAGGACGGGACTGCCAACCTTATATTGTCCCTTCATCTGCTTGACCATCAGCTCGGAATCAGAGACCACGCGGAGGCGCTTGACGCCATTCTCGATCGCCCATTGCAGCACCGCCAGCAGGCCGGAATATTCGGCATAGTTGTTGGTCTGGACGCCGAGGAATTTGCTGAGATGAGCCGCAGCACGGCCTCCGGGGTCTTCAATGACGGCGCCATAGCCGGACGGGCCGGGATTACCTCTGGACCCGCCGTCACAGTGGGCGGTGAACCAGGCTTCGGGAGCAGAGGCGTCGGGGCTTTCAAAGAGGTTTCCAGTCATTGAGTCCTAGTGTAGCGGGCGAAGACGGACGAGGGGGATTTGTGGGACATGGGACCTTGCCGGCACCGGGAGACAGGTGAACAGGGGCGGAGTTGAGTACCAGGAGGAGCCTGATTGCCGGAGCAGCCTGATTACCAATGAGGTCTTGTCGCGTCTGTTGGAGTGCGGACATTCTCTATCCCGGAGCAGGGGTTCGATGGCGACGGATGCGGCGAGTTACCCGATTTCGTCGGTCGCAGGTGCGACTGCTTTGGCGTGGCCAGCCGTGGGGAAGGTACAATCTTCCCCAGGTATGACGGTGACCACGGTAACAGACGGGACGAAAAGGGACGGCGGGAACCGGGACGCCAGAGGCCGGACCGCGACAGCCCAGGAGCGGGCCGAGGCTCGGGCGCCGGAGATGGAGCTGATCCGCGAGGCGCAGGCGGGTTCGCGGGCGGCGTTCGACGCGCTGGTGCGGCAATATGAGCACCAGGTTCTGCGGCTGGCGCTGCACCTGACGGGCAGCGAGCACGATGCCGAGGACATTTACCAGGAGGCGTTTTTAAAGGCTTACCGGTATATAGGGAACTTCCGGTTCGAGTGCTCGTTTTATACGTGGATTTATCGGATCGTAACTAACCTTTGCCTGGACCAACTGCGGCGAAGGAAGACCCGGCGGGAAGACCACGCGGTGGTCGTGGACCACTCCGGGGACGAAATCGATCTTCTGGCTTCGGTATCGGACGACCGGTCGTTTTCAAATCCGGCCAAGGAACTGGACCGGAAGCTGCTGGGGGCCAAGATTCAGGCGGCGCTCAGCAAGCTGACGCCGCGGGAACGGATGGTATTTGAACTGAAGCATTACCAGGGTCTCCGGCTGCGCACCATCGGAGAGATGCTGAACACGACGGAAGAGACCGCCAAGAATACGCTCTTCCGGGCGACCAAGAAATTGAGAATGCAGTTGGCGGATTTGCGGTAGATTGACCCCGGCAATCCCTTCAAGGGATGCGGACGTTAGGGGACGGCAAGCAGGGCTTTCGAGGCTGGAAGGACGTAGCGATGAATTGCGAACTTGCACACGAGCGGATTATGACGGGGGCTTATGGAGAGCTTCCCGACGAGCAAACGCATGAGCTGGAGCGGCATATGGCGGGTTGTCCGGACTGCCATCGGGAACGGCAGGAACTGCTGGCGCTGAAGCTGCTGGCCGATGCGCATCCTGTGCTGGAACCGGCGGCGAACATGGTGGCGCGGTCGCGGCTGCGGTTGGAAGAGGCGCTGGACGCCCTGCCGCCGATGCGCTGGTATGAACGCCTGGGCCAGCGAATGATAAACAACTTTGCACGTATGCAGGCGGCGCCGGTGGCGGCGTGCCTGTTGCTGGTGGCCGGAGCCGGGGCTGGCATCCTGGGCGGCTACGAGTTTGCGCAGAGCCGTGCGGCGCACGCGGGCGCGGCGGGCACAGCCACCGTGGCAATGGCGGTGCCGAATCTGGCTGCCCCGGCACCGACCGCGCCGGCGGAGATTGCCAGCATTTCAAGCATTGTGCGGCAGCCGAACAGCGAGATGGTGGAAGTGCGCTACAACCAGGTGGTGCCGCAACGGATGGAAGGATCGCTGGACGATCCGGCAATCCGGCAACTGCTGATGCTGGCGAGCGAAAACTCGGCGTCAGAGGGAGTGCGCGACGACTCAGTGGGCTTGTTGGCGGCGGAGTGCCGGGCGGGACACGCTTGCACGGGCGCGGGCATCCGGGATGCGCTGATGGTGGCTTTGCGCTATGACAGGAACGAGGGCGTGCGGGAGAAGGCTCTCAAGGGACTGGAACCTTATGTGGCGGCGGATGTTCGGGTGCGGGACGCCGTGCTGGAGGCGCTCCTGAACGACAGTGACGCACGGATTCGCATCGCGGCGATCAATATTCTGGAACCGGTAGAAGCCGATACGAGCGTGCGCCAGGTGTTGCATACGGTCGCCAATTCCGACCAGAGTCCGCAGATCCGGACGGTTTCAAGACTAGTGCTGAGCCGCGCGCCGCAGATTCAATAGTTGTACCAACGCTTCCGGCAATCGCGCCGTCTGAAAGAGTGCGGCGCCGGAGTAAAAAAGAACCGCAGGAGAAGAAGCCATGAAGCACCTTATGAGGCCGTACAGTCGTCTTGGGTTGGTCGCGTTGTTGGGAGCCGGCGTAGCGATGGCGCCGCCCGGCGCCGCGGCGCAAGGCGGGCAGATCACGCAGGTTCTGCAGGAGCCGAGTCCGATGTTGATGGGCTCATCGACATCAACGTCGCAGGGCTACCTGGGCGTGGATGTGACAGATGTGGAGCAGGACAAGGCGCAGGCGCTGAAGCTCAAGGAAGTGCGCGGTGCGGTAATCACGCTGATCGATCACGACGCGCCCGCGGGCCAGATTGGGCTGAAGGTCAACGACGTGGTGATCCAACTGAACGGGCAGAATGTGGAAGGCGCCGAGCAGTTGAAGCGCATGCTGCGTGAGATTCCGCCGGGGCGCAAGGTAAGCCTGGAGATCAGCCGCGACGGCAACGTGCAGACGCTGGCGGTGGAACTGGTGGACCACAGAGTGCTGGGACACGACGTCTGGAACAAGATCGGCAATGGCGGCGATGTGTTTGCGCAATCGGCGCCGGGCCTGGGAATTCTGTCAGGCGGCGGGGGCGATGCGTCGCTGCCGGGGGCGTTCCACATGCCGATTTTCGGCAGTACGCTGAACGTGGGAGCGTTTGTGGAACCCCTGACCACGCAAATGGCCGAGTACCTGGGCGTGAGCAGCGGTCTGATGGTCAAGCAGGTGGCGCGCAAGAGCGAAGCAGCCGCGGCGGGGCTGAAGGCTTTCGACGTGATTCTGAAAGTGGGCCCGGAGGCGGTGACGAACCTGGCCGGCTGGGATCGTGCGCTGCGAGCCAACCAGGGCAAGCCGGTGCAAGTGACCATTCTGCGGGACAAGAAGCAGCAGACGCTGACGCTGCAGGTGGATTCAAAGCACAGGACGGGTGAGTTGGAGTTAGAGCAGATTTTCCCGGCGGGCGATGGGGCATTCCTCGCCGAGATTGATCCGGATGTCGCGCAGATATTTGGCAGGCAGGATGAGGCGGCGGCCGAGGCGCTGCGCGAACAGGCTGAGGGGATTACGGATCAGATCCGCGGGATGGTTCAGTCGGAGATCGATCCGCAGCAGGTTGAAGAGTTGCGCAAGCAAGCGGAGAAGTTGCGCGACGGCGTGTGCGGAGACTTTAAGGGATTCGCGATGGACCCGAAGCAGATGGAAGAACTGAAGCGGCAGATAGAAGAGTGGCAGAAGAACTTCAAGCCGCAGCAGTTGCAGACCGCCCCTTATTGAGGGTGAGTAATTTGATTGAAGTGATTGAATGAATAAGGGCGCCGTGATGGCGCCCTTTGTTCGTTGCGGGCGGGAACGGCGACGGAGGTTGAATCCCTTTTCCCGGATGTGAGCCCTAAAATATTTGGCCTTCGTGATGGGAACTTCTGGCCGCGCGCCTTCCGATCCCATCCCGATTCCCTGCTCACCTATGGCGTCGCGGGGCGAACGTAGTCGGGCCGGTGTGGGGCCAGATTCGGCTCAGGGGACGGCGTCGCGGGCGATGCGTCGATGACCTTGCGATCCAAAGCAGCCGTGCCAATCCGTCCACCGGGATCGGTTTCCACGACAACGCGCACACTTTGTGTCTTTTGTGGAACTCGAACCGTGAGTTGCAGAACGTTCAGCGCCTCTGCCCGTCTTGCTGGATCCTGAATCACTGATTGGATGGCTACTCTTTCAATCCTCGAAGCAAGAAATTTTTGGTTCCCGTCCAGGCTCACTGCTGCAACCATAAGTCTCGCTGCACTCTTTCCGTCGTCCGTTGCTATCCAATCGAGGTTCTTCCCATCGACTTGCACCCTCAACTCCGCGGAACGGGAATCCGGGTGCCGGGCGATAGGGGTCAATTCCACACCCAAGGCACTGAAAGGGATGGTTGACCGTGCAGATTCGGCAAGGTTGATCATGCTTTGCTGCGGAGCACTGACGGGCTGATTTTTATCGGGCGCAAAGTAGCCGGCCTTGGTCACCACACGCAGGTTTGGATTGCGCAGGGTTACCCGAATTCGCCGGAATTTGCCGTCGGTTGCAACATCCTCGGGCTGGTAGGTCAGGGTGTAGTAATTGGAGCCCATCTGCTGTGAGCGTGCGATCAGTTTGTCGACGTCGTTGCGGTTATAAAACAGTTTGCCTCCGGTTTCATTCACAAAAACGCCAAAGTTGATGTCGCCCGCGAAGGGATCGCTGTCGCCGAGGACGGCGTCGGACTCCCTTGCGCTGAGCGAAACGTTGGCGCGCCCAACCTTCAGGCCAGGATAAATCACAAACAGGCTGATGCGCGAATCCACCAGCATGTTGGTCGTGGTATGCACATAGTGCGTCAATTCGGGTATGACGTTTCCCGGCAAGCTAGCCGCGTCAAGGTAGATGCCGGGGCCTCCGTGGCCCACCCACACAATATTCTTCCTGCCAGGAACGCCCTTGTTCTGGAGCGCGATCTGCTGCAGGGCATCGATCGATTGCCCAAACCGCTCCCAAAAGAAGGAGGGGTGCATCTGCTTGAAAGGCAGCGTGGCGGGCAGATGATCGAGGGCGTACAGCATGTCTGCCCTGCTGCGCGTATAGCCTTGCAGCATTTCCAGCGATTGATCGCCGACGACCAGCAATTCCGCCGGGGACGTTAGTTGCGCCGGCTGTGCCTGAAGAAACTTGCGCAGCGAGTAGCGTATAAACGCAAAATCCTCAAAGCTCGAGTTCAGCTCATCGACCACAAAGATGGTGATCGGAGCGTTTCCGTCCGGATTATCTCCGGCGGCGTTGCCCACGACGTGCGTCTCCGGGGCTTCAAAGGAGAAGATGCGCTGCGGCTTCCTGTCCTCCGTAATGGTGAAGTCGTCTTTGGCGAGGCCGGTGACCACCGGATGCCCTTGTTTGTCCAGCACGGTCACGTCGAGAAAGACCAGGGTTGAGGTCACTTGGAAAGTCGGGACATTGGAAGGTGCTTGTTGCCCTTGAGCCATTGCTTTTTGAATGGGAAAAACAGCGGGCAGCAGGGCGGCGCACAGAAACGCTCGAAGGAACGTCATGATCACCTCGCCCCCCATAAATTTTGCGGGCACAATCCCGGCAAGTATACCAATGGTCCCGAGGTTGCTAGGCTGGTCCGCGCTTCGAGCATGCCATCTCACCCTTCGCAAATGCGCCAAGGATGGGGCGCCCGTCGGCGTGAATCCCAGGACTCAGAAGCGAGGCCCTTCGGCTTCGCTCAGGGCAGGCTCTGGGACGCCCAGTTTCGTGGTCATGATACCTAAGCCACCCGGCCTGCGGTCTTCGTGATTGCGAACGCGCAAACCGAGCGGTGCATGCGCAGTTCGCTTCTGGCGCGCTCCATCTCGACATTGTCATAGGCAGCGAACCTGGTGCTGACACTGCCATACAAAGACGAACGAGCCCGGATGCACTCGCTGTTCCAACCCTCGAAAGTTCGTTCCAGACGCATACAGACTGGGCAACCCACAACTTCCCCCTCCGGCCTTCGGCCAGACATGCGATAGCTGAGATAGGGGCGCATCATTGCTCCAGGAGTTGAAGCTCGGCGCGGAACCAGTCCTCGATGTCATGGCCGGGTTCGCTGCCCCGACTTTCATAGAGATGAAATGCCCGCTCCCGGATGCTATCTTGGATGCAATCTTGCGAAGCGCAGAGTTCCGGCGCTGCCGACTTACTGGCAGGCGAGGTTTTGACTTTCGTCTGTTTTGGAGCTTTGGAAACTATCATTCGGAACCCTCACAGATATCAAGGGCTAAGAGATAAGATACTTCAGAGTAACTGCCTTAGTTCAGAGAACCTGAATGGGGAGCTATATAACTCAACCCTAACATTAAGCTATTCTCATTTATCAAGGGAGTCAAGCGATAGTTAGACGAAGCGGCTGTATCTGCTTGACGTTATGGAGGAAGGCGGGCAAAGGCCCGTGCCTGAAGGCCGCGTAGATTCGGTCTTTTTTCCCGGATGCTGAAGCCCCCCCCTTGCTCCCTCCGGAATCTTCGATTTAACCCTGTAGAGTCCCGCCCGCACGGCGGCGCGGCGTGGGCACCGCGCGGAGGGTTGAGATTCGTGCGATTCCACCCGGATGCCGGGGGGCCATCCAATCCGGTTAGAACAAACCTATGGGTCTCATCCTGGTTAATTCATTCTTGGGGTTACTTCATTCCCCGCTGCTGACCAGAGAGAACATGGCTCCGAACGGGTCTTGACCGTTGATGATCCAGCCGCCGCCAGGCACCTGCATGGGGCCGTTGACGATCTTGCCGCCGCCGGATTCAACGCGTTTGACGGCCGCTTTGATCGAGTCGACGCAGAAGTAGAAGTTCCAGCACGAGACGGGTATTTGCGGCGCTTTGGTCATCATGCCGCCGTCGCCCATTTCCTTGTGGTCGCCTTCGTCAAAGATGCGATAGACGCCCATGGGTCCCATGTCCATATCGCTGACCTTGGTCCAGCCGAAGAGCTTGTTGTAGAAGTTGAATCCGCCTTCGAGGTCGGTGGTGTAGAGCTCGTGCCAGCCAATGGTGCCGGGAGTCGGGGGCGCGGGCCGTACGGGCGAAGGCATGTTCGGGTTGGGAGTGAAGACCACGATGGCGGCGCCCTGCGGGTCGGATAGGACGGCGAAGCGAAGCATTCCAGGAATGTCCGTGGCCGGCTTCCACAATTTGCCGCCGGCTTCGACAATCTTTTCGATGTGCGCATCGACATCGTCGACCGAGATGTAGCCAACCCAGGCAGTGTGCCCGGGAATGTTCAGCATGCCGGCCATGCCAACGTTGCCGAGGTTGAAGGTGGTATACGGGGGGCCGCCGCCGCCCGTCATTTCCTGGGTGGTCCAGCCCACAACGTCCGAGTAAAACTTGCCGGCGGCTTTGGTGTCGCTGGTCATCAATTCGTACCAGCCGAACTTTCCTTTGGGGGTAAACATGGGGAGGGTTCTCCTTTTTGGCGGACGCGCCTGGGCATCAGCATAAACCTCTGCGCAGAGTTGACCGGTGAATTTGATATCAATTTGATCGATGGGCTGTCAATCGGATCGCGCAGATAGTCGAGTTCGGGCGTTGCCTGCGTCCTACGGCATACGTTTTTGAATGTCAGTCGCGATCACCTGGACGTACTTCTCAACCGAGATGACTGCGTCTTCGGCCTCAACGCCGCCGATCACCGCTATATCGTAAAAGGCCTCGTTGCGCTTGCGGCGCATGCGGTCGAATAGGGCGAAGAAGGCAGCGTGGCTACGATCGAGGTGTTTCTGCGCAAACTCAATGATTGCAATGTGATGACCGAGTTGAACGCGGGGGCGCTGGCCATGGCTCAACATTAACGCCAACGACGCCTTGAGCATGGCCTGATAGGCCGCCTGATAGGCGGTTTCTTCATCGATGGCGAGGTTCTTCCGGGCGGCAACGACTTTCTTGTGTGCGTCAGCGAGAAACTGCCGCACTTGCTTTGGATCGACCTTTTGCGGCTTTGTGGTCGTCATGGCTTATCAACTCGATGCGCTTTCCGGACCAGATATCGGTTACGAACGGGTCGCGTTTTTGGAGGCGGCGTTTGAGTTCCTTGGGAGTGAGAACAGTGTAGTTTATTTCGCGACGGAGAGCTCTCTCGGCTTTGCGAACTTCTGAGGCCAGCTGCGCCTGGTCGGGCTTGCCGATGACGAGCAGGTCGATGTCGCTGGCAGCGTCGGCTTCGTTCTTGGCGAAGGAGCCGACGATCCAGGCGGAGCGGATGCGGGGAACCGCCAGGAGCGCGAGTTTGAGGGTAGGCTGAATGCCGACCGAGCCCTGGAGCAGGGCGAAGACGGGCTTCAAATACGGGTAGCCGCGATTGACGCTGTAATAGAGTTGGCGGCCTTCTGTCTGCGAGCGGAGAAAGCCTTCCTGCTGAAGTCGGGCAAGCTCGCGGGAGACGTTGGTCGAGTCGGCTTCCAGCGCCGTGGCCAACTGGCGGACGTAGGCGCGCGCGTTCCGGTTGACGTAGAAGAACGTCAGCAGCTTGCGGCGGAGTTCAGAGCGGAGAGAGAGCATTGCAGTATTATTCTACTGCATTTGCAGTAGAATAATACCGCAATCTTGAAATCCCCGGAAGGTTGAGATTCGTGGAATCCGACCCTTCGCAAAAGCGCGAAGGATGGGGCACCCGGAACCCGGCCCGGAAATCCGTTAGTGCGAGGCGTTCTTTACTTCTTCGGCGATTCGTTTAAGGTCATTAAGGTTTGCAAAGCGATAGAGTGGCCCATACCCAATGACGGTCATCCACTTAACTTCTGTCCTGGGTACGCAGATTACGTATCTTTGCTGAACTTCGATTTTCTCGTCCACTTTCAGAATGAGAAGCGCGAACATTTTATCGTCTTCTCCAAGGAGAAAAGGAACATATCCGCGGTCGGACTCAGTCATACCCGAGAACGTGACGACTGGAAAATCTTTTACAGTGTCTGCCATCCCCCGGAGGTATGCGTACGTGAACAGAAATGCGAGTGCGCCCGCTGCTCCGTAGAGCGAAAAAGCGGCTTTGCTCCAAGGCCGTCTGAAGCCCTTGGTAATGAGCCACCAACTCAAACAAACAAATGCCGCGAGTCCCGCCCCATAGGCCATCTCGAGGAGTGTGACCGTTTCCTGGTTGGCGTCAAAGACTATTTGGGTCCAAGTGCTTCCGACTTCCGAGGTACTCTTGAGTAGCATGCCGTTCCCTTGCTTCTCAAGGTCCTTCATACCATGAAAGAAGAAGCTTGCATCCGCAAAGACCAAGATTAGTACCACCCACCATGCGTGTTGTCGAATAGCTGCTGGGAACCTCAGCTGAAGTCGGGGTCCGAGCATTCGATTTCCCCATCGTAAGTCTAGATAAACGAGGCGAGCCACGGCGAGGGCAATTATCCCATCTATTGCGGACTGCAGAACGATCCCAATTCCAACCAAAATATTCCGCTGGTCAGTCGCGGGCGGGGATAGGGCATCGAGACCAAGCGCGCCGTACCTTCCCGTCGCGTACGTCTGCCCCAGGCAGGTGGCGAGCCAAGTGATCGCTGCGGCTCCCGTGGACCATGCGATTGCATGAATTGCAGAGGGTAGCTTCAACCTCAAAAGTGGTTGGTCCGGAATCCGGTTCGGCTCGGCTGTTGCCTCAATCGGGGGGGGCGCTGTTCATATCTGGTTCGGTCATTCCCTCTCCCTTCCCTCGGGTTCGGATCTTCGATCCCGTCTTCAATGATTTGAGGCTTTTCGAACAGGTCAATAATACTGCGGAGGCACGCAAGAGCGCCGGTAATCGCGTGCCCAATGACCTCGGCTCTGCAGTGTGATTCAATAGTAGGGATGGGTACTCCACGGAGAGCGACGGTGCGGGGGCGGGCGATTGCGGCGGGGCGGAAGGTGCGCGAGCTGTCGATGGTGGCGCGGGCGCTGGCTTCTACTTCGCATCCGGTGCTGGCGCAGATTGTGCCGGCGCGGTTCTGCAACCTGAGCTGCGGGTATTGCAATGAGTACGACAAGGTGTCTGAGCCCGTTCCTCTGGCAGAGATGCTGCGGCGGATTGACCACCTGGGACGGCTGGGGACGGCGATGATCGGCATCAGCGGGGGGGAGCCGCTGACGCACCCGGAGCTGGACGAAATTATTCGCCGCATGAGGAAGACGGGGGCCATTGCGGGGATGATTACGAATGGCTACCTGCTGAACGTGGAGAGGATCGAGCGGCTGAACCGGGCGGGCCTGGACCACATGCAGATCAGCATCGATAATGTCGTTCCCGATGAGATTTCAAAGAAGAGCCTGAAGGTGCTGGACAAGAAGCTGGAGATGTTGGCCGAGCACGCCGAGTTTCATGTGAACATCAACTCGGTGGTGGGCGGGGGGTTCAAGGACCCCAACGATGCGCTAACGATTGGGCGACGAGCTCTGGAGCTGGGGTTTGAATCGACGATCGGGATTATCCACGACGGGAGCGGGCAACTGAAACCGCTGAAGGCTGACGAAGCCAAGGTCTACTTCGAGATGACGAACCGGAAGAAGACCAACTACGCGCAGTTTGACAAGTTTCAGGAAGCCATCGCCCAAGGCCGGCCGAACGACTGGCGGTGCCGCGCGGGGTCGCGCTACCTGTACATCTGCGAGGACGGTCTGGTGCACTACTGCTCGCAGCAGAGAGGGTATCCGGGGGTGCCGATTGCGGACTATACGACGGCAGATGTAAGGCAGGAGTTTTTGACGGCGAAGAGCTGCGCGCCGAATTGCACCGTGGGGTGCGTGCACCGGATCAGCTATATCGACCACTGGCGGGCGCCGCAGACGAGCACGGTTTCGCCCGGCGGCCAGGGGACGGATGTGCTGGTGAACATACGTTAAGAACAGGGAATACGGAGTAGGAAGTAGGAAGTAGGGAGTAGGAAGTAGGGAGTAGCTAACAGGGAATAGCCACCCCAGCGACTAAGACCTGTCGCCGGGGGCCCGGCAGGGAACAGAAAGACTGGCGGCGCGTCCCTTGCGGGATGCGCCGTTTTGCTTTGGTCGATGGGCTAGTGCTGGGCGGGTGGTTTGGAAGCTGTTTGGGCGTGGGTGGCGGGTGGCATGGCGGGAACGATGCGGGCCAGCTTGATCTTGTCGATGTGAGGGAAATTGGCGGTCAGATAGGCGTCGCCCTTTTCGCTGATCAGGTCCTGGCTGGGTGTTTCGTGGTAGCCGGGAAAGATTTTGTCGACCACGTCCATGCCTTCAATGACGGTGCCGAAGGGGGCGAAGCCCATGGCGTCGAGACGGGCGTTGTCAGCGAAGTTGATAAAGAGCTGGGTGGTGCGTGTGTTGGGGCCGGCGGTGGCGAAGACGAGGGTGGCGCGCTTGTTGCTCTGCACGACGGGGTCGTCATGAATGTTGGCGTCGTGCCAGACCTTGTTGACGGCGGGGTTGGCGCTGAGCCCGAACTGCACCACGAAGCCGGGCACTACGCGAAAGAATGCGGCGTTGGTGAAGTAGCCATAGCGGACCAGATTGTAAAAGCGGTCGGCTCCGAGGGGCGCCCAGTCGCGATGCACTTCGACGACGAAGTCGCCAGCCGTGGTGGTGAACTTTGCCTTGAAGACCGCGGGGGCCTTGGCGTGGAGCGATGCCGGGTTGAGCAGGGACGGATGCGGACCCGCGGGCGCGGTATGAGCGGCGCCGGTTTTGGCGGGCGAGCTTTTGGAAACGGGGGTCTGGGCGTGGGCGAGCAGGCTCGTACACAAAACGATGCCAGTCAGAAATGCTTTCATGACGACCGATTATACAAAATGGCGCGACTGCATTTTGGACGGTGCGGAGAAGATGAGGCACAAAGAAATCGTGCCGGGCGGACATGGGGCGGACGTGGGTGAAAATAGAAACGTAGGGGCTAGGGAATAGGGAAAAGGGATCAGCCACCCCAGCGACGAAGGCCTGTCGCTGGGGGCCTCGGCGGGGAACAGGGCAAGATCACAGCCTTTTAGTTGGGCGCGCCGCATCCGGTGAGGGTGCGGTTTTTATTCTTGACCCGGCAAAGGCCGCAGGGGCGTTAGCGGGGCAGCAGCTGAAATTGCTGGATGGCGATTTTGGGGCCTTTGTCGAAATGCTCTCCATCCGCCAGGAACATCACGGTTATCTGGTCGAAGTTGCGGATTTTTGCGGGTGCGGGAATGGCGAAGCGCAGGACCTGGGGGATTGGGGCGGAGTTGAGGGAGAGTTGGCCGGGCTGGCCGGTGAGGACCGGTTGCTGGCCGAGGTAGAGCGTGGGTTTACCGGGCGCGGCGGAATCGGTGAGCAGGACGGCGAGGTTGATGACGCCGGGGCGGAGGTCGCGATTCTGGAGGGTCACCTGGATCTCGCGGCAGCGGGCGAGACGGATGGGAGCACGGAGATTCTGGTGGGCTTCCATGGTGAGGGGGATAAAGTTGTGGGATTGAATATCGATGGCCAACGGGGTGCCGTGCGCCTGGTGGGCGGTGGCGCTGGGGCGCTGCTCCGGCGGCTGGAAATACCAATAGGCTCCGTCGAAGCGAATGATGAGGGGCTTTGTCGTTCCTGGGGCGAGAAGTGAGGTGGGGGCGAGAAGCGGCGGAAGGATCTGCTTCTTCTCCGGAATGGGCCAGAGGATGATGCTCTCGTAGCCGGAGATTGCGGATGCGGAAGCCTGGGGTTGGGATTTCTTTTGGGTGTGTTCATTTGCCGAGGCTCCATCGCCGGCGGCGAGCGCCGCGTTCATTTCGGCAACGCGATTGCGATGAGCCACGCCGTCGAGCAACGCCCAGATAGTTACCAATATCGCCGGGATCGCGACGAGTGCAAGTCGCCGCGCAGCTCGTTTGTATTCTTGGCTACTATCGACGTCACGACTTCGCGCGAACGTCCGTTTCCAAGCGAAGAGAAACGCGCTGAGCGCCAGGAGCGCAGCGGCGGTAAGATTCCGGCGATCCATCAGCGCGCAGGCAGCCGCGTAAAGGGAGATCGCGATCACATAGCCATGGGCCTCTCGAGGAGCGCGATTGAGCGCTTGCGCGAAGATTCCGGCCTCCTCAGTTCCAAAGCTGGAGGAATTCAATTCAGCCGGAGCAAGGACGAAGAAAGTGGCGTTGCGCAGGCCGGCGGCGAGCAAAATCGCGCCCAGAGCGGCAACCAGTGCAGTTGCGGCTGAGACCTGCACAGAGAAAATCATCATGGCGGGCACCCAGACCCACCCGGAGGCGCAAACAAGGGCAAAGAGCGGGAATGGAATGGGAGGGCGCTCGCGGAAGGGACTCGAAGGACTCTTCCAGTAAGCCCAGGCGCCCACCACGCCGGCGAGCGCGCCGATAGAAACGTAGATGATGGCCCGATTGAGGAGTGAGGCGAACGTGGGCGCGTGCGAATCAGGCAGGCGGCATAGCAGGAAGCCGGCGATCATTGCATTGACCAGGCCAGCGCCCACCATGAAACTGAAGAACCGCTTGACGGTATACGGATCCAGCGTCGATTCAGGTGCCAGGAATTCCGGTCGTCTCGAAGATTCAAACCGGGACGATTCGATCGCGGGTAGTTCGGATGCGTGGATGGAACGAGGGATCGCATTCCAAAGCGCGCATAGCGTCGCGACGAGGTATGGGATGCGCATCGCATCCGCCAGTATTCTCAAATCCGTAATCTGGCCCAAGGGTTTGGCTACAAGTTCTGCGTGCGCAAAAATCGAAAACCAATAGAGGTTGACCAGAACGAATATGACCAAGTAGCTCGGCAAGAAGACGAGCAGCGCCAACAGGAACGCATGAATAAGCCTCTCGCCGCGAAGGACATGCCTGAAGCTGGCGTTGGGGAGGATGAAAACAAATATTCCGGCCCAGAGGAATGCCGAATTGAGAACCAGCCATACGGCGAATGCCGGGAGCACCCAAAAACCTCCGAATAGCGGCCAGATTCTGTTAAAGACCGGTGCGCTCTGAATCCCGTCAATGAACACTTTCCATGCCGGCGCAAGCATGGACCACAAGAGCGCGAAGACCAGTAACGGCGCACGAGCGCGAAGACCCCTCAGCCACGAGACTGCGCACGCCGCGAGCGCTTGGCGCCAGTACCAGCTCTCGGATCGACCCCCACGGAACTCCTCCAGCAGGTCGCCAGCGAGCGCCTCATCGCGATTGCCGTAAGTCAGATGCTCCAGCATCCACGTTGCCGGCGATGGTGGTTCTCTGCGTCTCATCTACGTCCCAACCCGTGTTGCGAAATTCTTCAAAATTGTTCAGCAAAGAATTCCTGGCGCTCGCGCGCACGGTCGTTCGCCGTGCTGACTGAACGGAATAAAGCTATCCCGGCATTCACACTGTCTTTACAACTTTCGATGTGGCTCCCCAGAGTGCGCATGCAGTTCCGACAAAGTATGGGAAATGTGTTATGGCCAAGTTCTCAATGACATCCAGCAGCGTGAGTGTTCGCAAATCCACTCCCCTTCCAGTGGAATGTGTAGCTATGGCAATCAAAAGCGCGAATTCGCACGCCGAAGCGACGATAAACACGACCATGCTCGTTACGAATCTGCGCCCAACTTGCCGAAAGTTTGCGTTCCCGTTCGCGGTCGCGAGTAGGGTCACGTATACGAGCGCTCCGATCCAGACGAAAAGCAGATCCTCCGCCGTTGACAAGCCAAAGCTGCACGCGGTGGACCATGGCCACGGAATCCTCCAGATGTGCCCTATAAAATTGTTTTGCCGAAACAACCTGACGAAAATGAGCTCCCATAGTGGGGACAGCATGGACCATGTCGCTGCGAAGAATAATGCGATTCGGTGGTCAAAGACACTTCGGAGGCATCCGATGGCGATGGCCGCAAAGACCTGACGGCGGTACCAGCCATCGGAGCGGCCGCCGCGGAATTCTTCGAGGAGATCGCCAGCGAGGGCCTGGTTTCGCGGTCCGGGGGTGAGGTGTTGCAGCATCCAGGTGGGGATGGATGGCGGTTCGGTCCGGGTCATGTGCGCTCCCCTTTCGGCGCTGGGAGTGCAAGCCAGAGCTTGGACAGGACCCGGCGGGTTTCGTGCACTTGGCGGAGACCTTCTTTTGTGATTCGAAAGAAGCGCTTGGCCTTGCCGCCGCGTTCGGGGGTGGGATCGCCAAGGCTGGACGAGACCAGGCACTTGGTTTCGAGCCTTTCGAGCGCCGCATAGACGCTACCAACAGAGACGTCGCGGTCGCGGTGACGTTCAAGTTCGCGGGAGATGGGCACACCGTAGGCGTCGTCGCCGAGATGGATAACGGCGAGCAGGATCATGAGTTCGAATTCTCCGAGGTAGCTTCGGTCTGCCATTACTTCAATAATAGAGAAGAAATCAGAATTCTAAGATATTTATTTCGGTAGGCTGAGAGGGAAAATCGCTCAAGGGTGAAACGGCGCATCCGCGTTGGATGCGCCGTTCTGCTTGCGGGAATGGATTGACGGTTAGTTGGCGCTGGCTTTTTTGGCGGTGGGATGGGGCGCGGAGGCGGTATCGGCGAGGGCCTGGTCGATGAGCTGGTAGAGCTTGGTGCGGTCGACGACTTCGACGAAGGGTGCGCCTTTGCTGTTGGCGGTGACCACCCAGATGGTGGGGGTGTGCTCAACGCCGATGCGCTGGGCCAGGGCATAGTCGGCCTTGACCTCGGCAAGCAGCTTGCCTTGCGGGTCAATGGCGAAGGGCAGGGCGATGTGGTAATCGGCTGCGAACCTTTGCGTGAACTGATTGAGCGCGTCGGGGCTGGTGATGGAGGGCTGATTGGCGAACACGGCGTCGCGATATTCGTCGCCAATGGCTTTGCTCTTCAGGTCGAACCAGCGGGCGTTGACGGCGGCGTTCATGCTCCAGTTGTGGAAGGGGAGCGGGAAGTCGTGGCGGACCCAGGGGATATGGTACTTGGCGGCGGCCTCTTTGAGTAGCGGGTTGGCGCGCGCGCAGTCCGGGCACTCAAGGTCTTCAAATTCGATCATGGCGACGCGGGCACCGGCGGGCGGCCGCAGGGCGGAGGGGTCATGGACCTGGGTTCGGGGCGACGGAGCGCCGAACTGGGCACGGGCGGCTGGGGCCACCAGAAGCGCGGCGGCGGCGATTGCCAGGAACGCAGCGGCGGCGCGTGGACGAGCGGAGGCGGGATGGGCAGGGCGAACGAATCGGCGCATAGCGGTTGGACGGCTCCCTAAGGGGAATTGTAACGGGAAAGCCGGTGGTATTGCGATTACCGGCGGTCGCGTTTGCGGGCGGCGATCCACTGGCGCCATTTGTAGTCGGCAATCAGGGAGACAACGATGAGGACAATCGCGACGATGGCGAGGAAGATCTTCATAGCAAGACTTCACATCAAGTCAAGGATAAGACCACAGGCCGAAAACCCGGCGCGCGTATGATGGCCGGTATGAACCTTGAGGCGATTCAGGCGGCGATTCGGGAGGCCGGTCTGGACGGCTGGCTATTCTACGACCATCATCACCGCGACCCGATCGGGGAGCGCATTCTTGGGCTGGACGAGAAGGCGCACATCACGCGGCGATGGTACTACTTTGTGCCGGGGGAGGGCGAGCCGCGCAAGCTGGTGCATCGCATCGAGCAGGGGCGGCTGGACTCGCTGCCTGGCGGCAAAGGGCGGTACTCGAGCTGGCAGGAGCTGGCGGCAGGCCTGGAGGCGATGCTGGCCGGGGCGCGGCTGCTGGCCATGCAGTACTCGCCCAACAACGCGATCATGTATGTCTCGATGGTGGATGCGGGGACGGTGGAGTTCTTGCGGGGCCTCGGCAAGCAGATCGTGAGCTCGGCCGACCTGGTGAGCCAGTTTGAGGCGGTGCTGAACGAAGAACAAGTGGCGAGCCACGGCGAGGCGCAGAAAGCCATCGACATGATTCTGGTTGAGGGCTGGCAAAAGATCGGACGCAGTCTTCGTCCCGGTAAGGGGAAGAAAGGCAGCCTCACCGAATTTCAAATGATGGAGTGGCTGAGCACGGCCATGCGCAACGAAGGATTGGTTTGGGAGAACACGCCCAACGTCAGCGTGAACGCGAACAGTTCCGACTCGCACTATGAGCCGACCGCCGAGAACTGCGCGCCGATTCAGGAGGGCGACTTTCTACTGATCGACATGTGGGGGCGGGTAAACAAGCCGGGCAGCGTTTTCTACGACATCACCTGGACCGGTGTGGTGGGGCGCCAGCCGGCGGAGAAGGAACAACTGGTATTTGAGACGGTGCGGAATGCGCGCGACGCGGCGATTGCGGCCGTGGAGAAGGCCTTTGCGGAGGGGAGGCCCATCCGCGGATTTCAGGCCGACGACGCGGCCCGGGCGGTGATTGGCGCGGCAGGGTTCGGCAGCTACTTTACCCACCGCACGGGTCACAACATTGCGAAGGAGATTCATGGCCCCGGCGCGCATCTTGACAACCTGGAGACGCACGACGAGCGGCTGATCCTGCCGCATACGTGTTTCTCGGTCGAGCCCGGAATTTATCTGCCGGAGTTTGGAGTGCGCAGCGAGGTGGACATGCTGACGGCGCCGGGAAAGGCGTGGGTGACCGGGAAGATGCAGCAGGAGCTGGTGAGGATATGAGAAAAACAGGGAATCGGGAACAGGGGTCAGGGAGCGCCCGAAGACGGCGGCGCGATACCGGCGGCAGAGGCTGGTGCGATATAGTCAAAAAGGAATGGCAACGCAGAATACGAGCGCCGCGGTAACTCCACACTCACAGCAAGGATTTGTCTACCTTCCTCTGATAGCCGGTTGGCTGGTGCCGGGCGCGGGGCATTTTCTGGTGCGCAAATGGGGCCGTGGGGCGCTGCTGTCGGCGTCCATCGTGGGCATGTTCGTGCTGGGCATCGCCATGCAAGGCAAACTCTACGGCGGAGCGCACGACATTTTGGACATGCTTGGGCTGGCCGGCGATCTGGGCAACGGACTGCTTTATATTGTGAGCCGCGCGCTGGGATTGGGCGCGGAACAGGTGCAGGTGACGACGGCCGACTATGGCACGCGATTTATTGTGGTGGCCGGACTGTTGAACGTGATCGCGGCGGTGGATGCGCATAATCTACGCACGGGGAGGAAAGTGTAGTGTTTCGGCCCTCTCATTTTGCGGCGGTTGTGCTGTTCGCGCTGTTCTCTTCCGTTGTGTTCGGGATTACGCAGCGGGAGACGCCGCGACGGATGGTGCGCTATGGGCTCTATTGCTTTGCGCTGTTCACCGGATCGGCGATTGTGCTGAGCTGGGTAATGTTTTTGATTGCGCGGTAAGCACTTTCTCTTTCACAACTCTCGATCAATTCAGGCTCTGGATTCGCGCTGCCAGACGGCGGCGTCGAACGTGTGCGCGATCGAATAACCCTCGGCGAGGTAGAGGTCGATGGCGTGTTCGTTGGATTCAGTGACGGTGAGAGAAATCTCCGTGGCGCCATGGCGCATGAAATGGAAGGCGGCGACGGAAAGCAGCATGCGAGCCAGGCCGCGGCGGCGGTAACGGGGATGGACGCAGACCTGGGTAATATGGCCGCTTTGCGGACTGACGCGCGAGCCAAGCACCAGGGCCACGAGTTCGCGGCTTTGGCGCTCGACAACGACGTGCGACACCTGCGCGGAGAAGATGCCGCAGCCGGCATAACGAACGATGTTGTGAAGGAAGCGCTGGGAGCCGTGGGTGGAGCGATACTGGTCATTGATGATGCTGTCCGGATGATCGCGATAGGCCTCGGCGATGAGGCGGCCCGCGGGAGCCAGGTCTTCGTCGCGCCATGGGCGCAGCTCGAGGCCGGCAGAGAGGTCAGGGCGAGGCGGATTCCAAAGATCGTGAAGCTGCTGGACCATAAAGAGGCGGCGAAAGACTTGAAATCCGGTCTGGCCGAAGATCTCAGCGTGCGCGCCGGAAGGGTGCAGCAGCAGTTGGGACTCGATGCGGTCGAGTTGCGGCGAATTGAGCAGCGTCTCAAAGATGTGCTTGAGCAGAGTCCGCTCGATCAGGTGGGCGGAAGGCGACGGGGCGACGAACCCATCGGAGGAGCCGGGCAAAGCGAAGACGTCGCCAATAACCGCCTTGGTCTCTTCGTACACGCAGAAAACGTAGCCGGTAACCTGGCCGGCCTCGACCGCCGCATAGCCGGGGAGCATGTGGCTATCGAGATACTGCATCAGGAGCCTGGAAGAAGTGCGATAGTCCCAATGCAGGCGCTGCTTCCACAGCTCACCCTCGGCATCGAGCACCGGGCGGAGCACGGGCGCCGCGAAGTGCCGCAGATCGAGGATTTCAATGGAAGCAGCCAATGACATGCTCTTTCCCTTTTGAGGCGAGTGGTCAGGAATTTGCATTCCTTCAGTATCCAAGGCAGGAAATCATTTTGCTGTTGTAGCGGCACCGAGCTAGTCCGGCTTTAACAGGCCGCGGAAAAACTCAATCCGGATCGAATTCTTGAGTGCGTTGTATCAGGGCACGACTTCAGTCGTGCCGAAAACCCTGCAAAATCAACGTGGGCGTCAGCCCCTGAGGGATGCTTTCGGGGCATTTCGCTTGGAAACTACCCCTTTTCCGCAGCCCGTTAAAGCCCCCCCGATGTGGCGGAGGCGCCTTTCAAAGTAAGAAGCTTTGCCGCCGTCGAAAGCGGAACCATGGATGATGTATCCCGAAACCACCGCATTCAAGTTGACGCGACCATCAGGCCGGGATCCCCAGCGACATGTCTTCGTCGCTGGGGTGGAGGGAGCGGCGACCCTCCGCGAAACTCAATAGGACAAAGTAACCCTGGTTCCGCTCTAACGGGGAGCGGACAGAAGTTATCCCTTCCGTCACTTTGTCACGAGTTGCGATCAAACGCAACTTAAAGCTGTGCGCAAGGAGTTAGCGGGCGCCGACCAGATAAATTACCAGACCCTGCTCGGGCCAGGTAAAGAGAGGTTCATAGTGGCGGCCCTCAAGATATTCGTCGAGGGCGCCGGGGGTGTGGAGGTCGACGCCATTGCGTCCGGTGACGCGCACCACCAGCACGTGCCGGCCATCGGGCACGCCGCTGTTCTCGTAGTTGATCACCTCGCGATTGCGATAAAACGAGAGCCCATATTCGATGTCGCGGCGAACGCGAAACACGGCGACTGTTTCGTCGTCGGGGACCATGGACGCGATGCGTTCGGCCAGCGGGCGAGCGGAGTAAGTGCGGTCGACCAGATGAATGACGCGCTTGGTGGCGCCGACCGCCGGGATGCCGAAGAAAGGACCCACTCCATACAGGAAGAGAACCAGCACCACCAGCACACAGCAGGTAACGAAACGGAGGCGGGCCACGCCGAAGCCGTTGACCACAATGAGAATGAGCAGCGAAGCGCCGGCGGCAGCCAGCAGAGAAGCGCCGAGAGCGTGGGTGGGGGGCATCTTGACACCCTGAGTTACAAACCAGGGCAGCAGCAGAACGAACATGGTCAATACGCCGCAAAGCACGGCATGACCTAAAAGCACCCAGCGGTTGAGGCCGGGGTGGCGGCGGCGAAAGAGGTAGTCCCCGGTGAGAATGGCAAGCGGAGGAATGGAGGGGAGAATGTAGCCGGGCAGCTTGGAACGGGAGAATGAGAAGAAGACGATGGGAATGAACGCCCACAAGACCAGAAACTCAGGAAAGGCGTCGCCGGGGCGGTTGGGAAGACGCTTTGAGGTACCGATGCGGCGCAGGCGCCACTCGGCCACGGAGGTGAGGATGCCGTCAATCAGCGCGCGCACGGCGATGACGGTCCACGGCATCATGGCCAGGATGACAACCGGCAGGTAGTAATAGAAGGGCTGCACGTGCTGATAGAGGTCGGTGGCAAAGCGCTCGATGTTGTGTTCGAGGAAGAACTCGCGGAAAAACGTTGGATTGTCATGCTGGACGGCGATGAACCAGGGCAAGACCATGGCGAAATAGAGCGCAATGCCGGGCCACCAGAGGGAGCGATAGAGGATGGACCACTCGCGGCGCAGAAAGGCAAAGGCGGCGACGATGACGATGGCCAGAAAAGGCGCTACCGGCCCTTTCGCGAGGGTGGCGAGGCCGGTGAAGAAGTAAATGTCATAGAGCCAGAACTTGGAACCGGTCTCATACCAGGCATACCAGCCGAGGAGTCCGATCGCCAGAGGCGCGGCCATCTGCATGTCAGTGGACGCGCCGCGTGAAAAGCCGATGATGCCGGCGCAGGCTGCGGTGATCAGGGCCGCATCCACGTGGCCGCCAGGGCGGAAGCGGCGCATGTGGAGGTAGATGAGACCGACCATGATGAAAGCGAAGGTGGTCGAGGGCAGGCGGGCGCTCCAATCGTGAACGCCGAATTCCTGAAAGAAGAGCATCGCCCGCCAGTAATAGAGGGCCGGTTTCTCCAGCCAGGGATGACCGTGGAGATAAGGGGTGACGCAAGCGCCCAGCTTGTCCCTGAAGGTGTGCGCGGAGTCAAACCGGTCCAGCATCTCGTGGGCGATCTGGGCATAGCGAGGCTCGTCGGCGCCCACCAGCCCCATTCCATCGCCGCCAAACCATGGAGTGAGCCCATACGCCAGAAAGAAAATAGTGAAAGCAAGAAGCAGTGCTACCTCGAAGACGGTAGCCCGGCTGGGTAGCCGCTTTCTCCAGCCTGGCTGCGAATCCGGAGCAGAGGGTTCGAGAGTGGTCTCCACTTCCAGGGCTTCTCCAGTTGCCGGCGCTTCTTTGAGCGGGCGGACTCAGGCAAGTTCAACGCGAGCAAGCTAGCCAAATGAGGCATACCTCGTTGGTTTGGTTGGCCTTTTCGGGCGGTTGACCGGCGCTCGCGTTTCGACAGGGACAAGGCTAACAGATTGGGAAGAAAGGGGAGTGGAATTCGAGCGGGGCTAATCGGGCGCAGCGGTTTGCTTCACAGCCGTTTCCTGCTCCGCTGCAAGGTCCTGGCCGGCTGCAGGGGTTGTGGCAGTGGACGCTTTCTGGCGCTTGCGGGAGCGGTCCATCAGCTCCACGATGCGGGCCTGAAAGCGCCCTGAGCGGTCGGCCAGGAACGCGAGGTCCGGCACGTGGCGCACGCCCATGCGCTCCTTCAATTCATAACGGATGTAGCCCTTGGCAGCTTCAAGTCCCGCGATCGTGTCTTTCTCGGCCTGGACGATGTCTGAGACAGCGCTGTCAACGGCCACATAGACACGTGCCGATTTGCCGCCGGGGTTCAGCGACACTTCGCTTACATAGCAGTTGGCGATGCGCGGGTCCACCAGTTCGCCGTCGATCATGGTGCCGATTTCAAGCCGCAGCGTCTCCGCCACCCGGTCCTGATGATGCTTGCGCGCTCTGTGCTCGGGCATGAGGCCGCACTCCTTATTCACGTAAACGATTCAGGATAGCAGAGGGGCGGGGACATGTCTGAACTCGGACAATGCGATCCGCTATGCTTGGCGGCATGGACTTGCCGGCGAGGGATCGGGAACTGGTGCATATTGTGGATGCGGCGCTGGCTGAGGCGGCGCGGCGGGCCGGGGAGTGGCTGGTGTGCCGGCTGGGGTGCACGCAGTGCTGTTATGGGGCGTTCGCGATCAATGAACTGGACGCTCTCAGGTTGCGGACGGGGATGGATGCGCTGCGCAGCGCGGAACCGGCGCTGGCGGCGGCGATTGAGCTCCGGGCGCGGGCGTGGGTTGCCGAGCACGGGGCGGATTTTCCGGGGGATCTCGAGACGGGAATGCTGGGCACATCCGATGAGGAGCGGGAACGCTTTGAGGATTTCGCCAATGAGGCGGCGTGCCCGGCGCTCGACCCGGCGACCGGCCGATGCGATGTGTACGCGTGGAGACCGATGATGTGCCGGGTGTTCGGTCCGCCCGTTCGCATGGACGCCGGCGCGGGGACTTCTATCCACCTCACGGACGAAAACCTGTCCGCGGGGGCGCTGGGCCATTGCGAGCTTTGCTTTCATGGGGCTAGCGAGGCGGAGGTTGTGGCGTGCGAGATGACGGTTCCGCATGAGCTGGAGGCGGAGGTGCTCGAGGAGATTGGGAGCAACCGCGAGACGGTGGTGGCGTTTGCGGTGTTGCGGAGAGGAATTGCGGAATGAGGTTTGTGGTTTCCCACCCTTGCGTCAAAAACAAGAACGCCGCAAGGCAGGGGCACCCGCTCTCAGGTAGGTGCCAACCTTTTGCGCGCGATAGACTGAGGTCAAGGAAGATCCAATGCCAACGCGCCCTTGCCGGGCTGAGATTCGCACCCGTTCCCTCGAAGAAAACTATCGATTTCTCATGAGCCTGGCCGCTCCCCACGCGGAGTTGCTGGCGATTGTAAAGGCGGACGCCTATGGCCACTCGCTGGCGCTGTGCGCGCCGGCAGCTGTGCGCGCCGGGGCGCGATGGCTGGGCGTGACTTCTGTGGAGGAGGGCGCCGCGGCGCGCGCGTTGTGCCCCGAGGCGCGGGTGCTGGTGATTGGCGGCGTCTTCCCTGGGCAGGGCGCGGATCTGATTCGGCTGGGGCTGACGGCCGTGGTGTGGGAGGCGTGGCAACTGGACGAGCTGGAAGAATCTGCGCGCGCGGCGGGAGCACGATCGGAAACGGTGCCGGTGCATCTGGAAATCGATACCGGGATGAGCCGGCAGGGTGTGGGGCTGGACGGGCTGAAGCCGATGCTGGCGCGGTTCGGCGCCGCGTCGCCGCTCAGGCTTGAGGGCGTGATGACCCATTTGTTTGCCGCGGACGAGGCGGACGGCGCCACGACCGATGCGCAGTTTGCACAATTGGACCAGGCGCTGGAACGGATCGCGGCCGCGGGAATGCATCCGGAGTGGCTCAATGTGGGGAATTCCGCGGCGCTCCTGAGCGGCAGGACCGGCGCGCTGGTGAATGTGGCCAGCCGCTACGGGATGAAAGCGCTGCTCAGGCCGGGGCTCGCGCTGTATGGGTTGGCGCCTCGATATGATGGGGAATTTGAGGCCGGACATGAGCCGGAGTCGGTTGCGGCGGCGCGGATAAGGTTGCAGCCGGTGATGAGTTGGAAGACAGCGGTGGTGGGGGTGCGAACGGTTCCGGCGGGCGCGGTGGTGGGGTATAACAGCACGTTTGTGGCTACCGAACCGATGCGCCTGGCGCTCCTGGCGGTGGGGTATGGGGACGGGCTCGACCGGCGGCTCGGAAACCATTTCAGCATGCTGGTGCGCGGAGAGCGAGCGCCGCTGGTCGGGCGCATCAGCATGGACCAGGCAGTGCTGGATGTGACAGAGATTGCCGGGGTTGAAGCCGGGGATGAAGTGGTGATCCTCGGCACGCAAGGCGGGGGGGCGCAAGGGGCTGAAACGATTACGGCATTCGATCTTGCCGAGGCTGCGGGGACGATTCCGTGGGAGGTGTTTACGCGGATCGGGGCGCGGGTGCCAAGGATTGCGGTTTAGTTGATTCCCAGGTCTCGAACGTGAGATCTCCACCCCACGGACGAAGGCCTGTCCGCGGGGACCCCGGGTCCTGGGGCACGTGGCAGCGAGCTTATCCGGTGGCGGTCTTTTCGGGGCAGAACGCGGCGAGGCTGGCGGCGCCCTCGACGGCGGCGATCATGGCTTCAGTTCCCATGCAGGAGTTGAGGAGCATGTGATAGAGGCTTCTGGAGCACCACTCCTGCTGATAGAACTTGCGGATGACGGCGGCGCGGCGCTTGTCCGTGGCGGCCAGAAGATGGTCGGCCTGCGAGGCCTTATCGGGAAATGCGCGCATGAACCAGTCGCGCTTGGCAGAGGCGGTGGAGTAGACGAAGACGTGGAAGGCGCCGGGCCGGCCGGCCAGCGCACAGGCAGCGCCGCGACCCACGAGCACGCAATTGCCCTCCTTGGCAGCTTTCAAAATTTCCTGGCGGATGAGCGACAACATGCGCTCGGAATCGAAAATCTGATCTTCAGAGAGGCCGCTCATGGAATAGGCCGTGTCGTGCCAGAAGACCTTGCCGTAGCGGTAGTACCAGGGGTCGAGGCGCTCATCGTATTTGGCGGCCAACTCGGGAGCGACGCCGGCAGCGCGGGCCGCGGCGCAAGGCAATTCCGCGTCCATCAAGCGCCAGCCGAGGTGGGCGGCCAGGTCATGGGCAAACTCTCCGCCTCGCGAACCGTATTCGCGTTCCACGGTGATGACACGGATGGGTGCATGCGCCATGACGACGAATCCCCTGCAACTGGAGAATACTACGGAATTGGTCGTTCCGCGCAATGCACTCTGGCGTATATTCCGGTGCGCGTTTCAGCCGCGAGAGGAAAAAACATCGCCATACCTTGACGGTCTACACAATTTTGTTGTAGATAATCATAGTATGGGAAAACCTAACGATCTGGTACAAGGCACGCTGGACCTGCTGATCCTGAAAACGCTCAGGCCCGAAGCCATGCACGGTTGGGCGATCGGCAAGCGCATCCAGCAGGTTTCGGGCGAGGTATTGCAGGTGCAGCAGGGCTCTCTCTACCCCGCGCTGCACCGGCTGGAGCAGCAGGGATGGATCAAGGCCAAATGGGCGGAGAGCGAGACGGGACGGCAGGCGAAGTTCTACTCGCTGACGGCTGCCGGGCGCGGACAGTTGGAGAAAGAGACAGCCAACTGGGCGCGGCTTTCGGCGGCGATTGATTTGATCATGGGCGAGGCGTGAAGGGGCTGCGATGCGCTGGCTTGCACAGTTGCGAATGCGGATCGAGATGCTGTTTGGACGCGGGAAAGCTGCAGCGCGCCTGGATGACGAGTTGCGTTTTCACCTGGAGCGGCAGATTGCCGAGAACTTGGCCGCGGGAATGACGGCCGAAGAGGCCCGTTATGCGGCCCAGCGGACGTTCGGCAATCCGGCGCTGGTGCGCGAGCAGGCGCGCGCGACCTGGGGCTTGAATTGGCTGGAGTTGCTGCTGCGCGATGTGCGTTACGGCGTGCGCACGCTGCGCCGCACGCCCGGCTTTTCCCTGATTGCGATCACCGTGATGGCGTTGTCCATCGGCGCTGCGACGTCGCTGTTTACCGTGGTGCGCTCGGTGCTTCTGAGGCCGCTTCCCTTTCGCGATCCGGCGCGACTCGTGATGGTCTTTGAGCATTTCCGCGATCCCAGCAGCAACCAGGAAGGGTTCAGCTACAACTCTGTTGCTCCGGCCGACTACTACGACTGGCGCGCGCAGACCCATGGCTTTGAGGACATGGGGGCGTGGCGCTGGGCGCGACTCAACCTGACTGGGGAGCATGGAGAGTTGCCGGAGTTGATCAACGGAGGCGGCGGGAGCTGGAACCTGTTTCCGTTGCTGGGGGTGCATGCGGCCATCGGGCGCACGTTTACCGAGAGTGAAGATCATCCGGACGGAAATGCCGTCATGCTTACGTGGAATCTGTTCGAGCGGCGCTTTGGCGGGGATCCATCGGAGGTCGGCCGGCAAATCCATCTCGAGGGGAAACCTTATACGGTCGTGGGCGTGCTTCCGAAGAGTTTCGCCTATCCCGATGCGAGCATCCAGGTCTGGGTTCCATATGCGTCGGGGATGCCGCCGGCGGTCCTCGAGCATCATGACTTTCACTTCAGCCGCGTGGTGGCTCGTTTGAGACCGGACGTCACTCTGGCAAGCGCCCTGAGCCAGGTAGAGGCAGTGCAATACCGGCTGCATTTGCAGTACTTGAATGCGCCGGTCGCCGAGGATGTGGCGCCACGGACCATCAACGACGACTTGGCGCGAGATGTAAAGAAACCGCTGCTGCTCTTGATGTGTGCGGTTGGATGCATGTTGCTGATCGGCTGCCTGAATGTGGCCAACCTGCTGGTGGCGCGCGGCGCGGCGCGGCAAAAGGAAGTGGCGATCCGAGGCGCGCTGGGCGCACAGCGGTCGACGCTCATCCGCGCGCAGTTGACCGAGAGCCTGTTGATCTGCCTGGCCGGCGGGGTGGGCGGGGTGTTGTTGTCGCTGGCGGCCACGAAATGGATGGCGAGCACGTGGAAGGATCTGCCGAACGCGATGAGCATTCACGTGGACGGCGTTGTGCTGGGATTCGCCTGTGCGCTGGTTTTTTCGGCGGCGCTGCTCGCGGGCCTGCTACCGGCCATTTCATCGACAGGCAAGGCGGCTTTTGCGGCGCTCCAGGCTTCGTCGCGCACGACAAGCGGGAACCTCTCCCGCGCCACACTGCGCAAGTCGCTGCTGACTGTGGAGATCGCGATCACTGTGGTGTTGTTGATCGGCGCAGGGTTATTGCTGAGGAGCTTTGTTCGTTTGCGGAGTGCCGACGTCGGATGCGTGACCGACCATGTGCTGACTCTGGACTACAGCCTTCCGGAAAAGAAATACGACAGCCCCGAGAAGGTGAATGCATTCAATGAGACGCTGCTGGAGCGTGTGCGCGCCACGCCGGGCGTTAGCGCCGCAGCTCTGGGGTCGGCTGTGCCCGGAGCAGGAGTCGGCGAAGACGATGACTTCACGATTCCTGAACACCCACCGATCTCGCCTGGCGCACCGCTGCCCGACGCACTTTACCGAACGGCTGACCCCGGATACTTCAGCGCATTGCAGATACCGTTGCTGAACGGACACTTCTTTAGCAGCGACGATCGTGTCGGCACTCCAAAGACGATTATCGTCAGCCGCCAGTTGGCGCGGCAGTATTTCCCCGGCGAAAACCCGCTGGGCAAGCATCTCCATGTGGCTTCGCGCGGGGATGCCGATTCCGAGATTGTTGGCATTGTCGCCGACACGCTGTTTCATGTGGGTCAGCCGGCCAAGCCAACTATGTATGTCCCGGTTCTGAATGGGGAGAACGATCAGGGTGTGACTCTGGCAGTGCGGACGGCCTCTGATCCTCTGGCAATGTCCGTTCCGGTGCAGAAGCAGATTGCCGCGCTCGATCCGGGACTGCCCGTTTCCCAAGTGCAGACGATGCAGCAGGCGATTGGGGATTCGCTGGGCAATGCCAGCTTCAGTGCCACTCTCGTGCTGGGCTTCGCGGTGCTGTCTCTGGTTCTGGCTTCCGTTGGCCTGTACGGCGTTCTCTCCTACCTGATGACGCAGCGAGCGACGGAGCTTGGGGTTCGCATGGCGCTGGGCGCGCAGAGGGATCAGGTGCTGCGGCTGATCCTGTTCGATGGATTGCGGCCGGCAATCCTTGGATTGGTAATTGGATCCGCAGCCAGTGCCGGAATCACGCAACTGATTCGCTCCATGCTGTATGACACCAGGCCGCTCGATCCTGCGGTCTACGTCGCAGTCACCATTACGCTGCTGACGGTTGCCACTCTGGCCTGCATGGTTCCCGCGTGGCGAGCCTCGCGTCTGGATCCGATGCAGGCGCTGAGAATGGAATGAGCGCAGGAGGTGAATTCTCCTGCGCCTATTCGTGCCTTCAACGGGCCTTCGTTCCTACTGTGTGACGGGTTGCGGGGGCGGCACCTTGGGCGTCTTCAAATGAGGCGCGTTGGGCGCGGGAGATGCGAGGGGCGGCGGCGGTTCGGACGGGAAACCGGACCCTTTTTTGATGCGCAGGTCGCCGTTGTCGGCGCGGAGGGTGATCTTCTGCGCGCCGGAACCGATTTGGCCGGTGACGGTCTTGCTCTCCTCGCCGCTGATGGTGAGCGCAAAGTCTGAAACGACATCCCCGTTGCGGGTGTGGCCGTCCACGCTGGCCGAGGCGTTCGGCGGCAGAGTCACTTCCACGTCGCCTTTGCCGTTGGTCGCGTCCACACCATAGGCGCCGGCCGGCTCAACAGAGATGCGGCCGTCGCGGTCTTCAACGAAGGTATCGCCATAGATTTCGCTCAGGTCGACGTCCTTGGAGTGGGTTTGCACGCGCACCTGTCCTTTGGCTTCGGTGACCCGCAGGTCATCGGAGTCCAGGGTCAGGTCGCCGGGCAACTGCGCGACCTGGAGGTCGGTGACAGAGGTGTGCAGGTGGATGGGACCGGCGACGTTTTCCAGATGCACATCGCCGAGGATCTCGCCACTCTGGGTGACCTTGCCCTTGATTTCAGAGAGGGTGAGATCGTTGCAGTCGCCGTTGAGGGTGATGTCGCCGTTGATCTGGTGGGCGGAGAAGTCGTGTTTGCTGTTGGAGAAGTGGACCTGGACGGGTCCGTTGATGGAGCTGAGGTGAACATCGCCGCGCGCGGCGGTGACGCCGATGCCGCCGCCGAGGCCGGCCGCGGTGATGTCTCCCCTGCCGGCGTTGACGGTGACCTTGGCGGACCTGGGCACCGTGACGGTCAGGTTGAGACGCCCGCTGTTGTTGCTCTCCGACCTCACCAGGACGGTGTTGGCGCTGACAGTGACGTGGGCTGCCTCGGCGTTGAAGATTTTTTTGGCGTCGGCATCGGAGGTGGCGTAGGCCACTTCATGAGCCTGCACCTGCATTTCAGAGGTATCGCCGGTGGTAATGCTCACGTCCCCGCGAGGATTCTGGATCTCGATGGCGGCGTTGGCGGGAACCTGACTAAGGAGCGTCTGCTGGTCGAAGTCGCGCTCCGGCAGGCCGAAGGAATTGAAGAAGTCGTCTCCCTGATCGCCGAATTGGGCGCGTAGCGGGCCCCAGAAGTCGTTCCATCCGGCGGCGCCAAAGCCCAGAATGGCGAGCAGGATGAGGATGCCGATAAAGCTGCCGCTGCGGCGCACAGGGGTCTCGCGGCGCATGTCGATGGCCCACTCCCCGAGCAGAGCCAGGCCCGCGCCGATGAGCAGCAGAGGCCACCAGTGGCCGTACCATGCCCAGAAGCTGCTGGCTGCGATGTGTCCGGTGACTACCAAGAGGGCGATGATGCCAATGCAGATGAGAATGATGGGGCCGACCACGGAGGGGACGCGGGGGCCATAGGCGCCCAGATAGCCGGCCTTCCACACGTGGCGCTGCGCCTTCCAGGCGTCGCGCTGGGCGCGCCAGGCGGCTTTCTGCTGTTCGCGGTAGATGCGGTACTGGGTCTTGGGATCGTATGGGGGGTAGCCGCCGCCGGGAGGCATGTTGGGAGGAACGCTGCTCATGACTTGCCTCCGTCTGCGTCATCCCCGAAGGGGTGGGATCGAGCCGGAACGATGGTGGTTGAGGCTACGGCGGTGGGATCAACTCCGCCGGGAAAAGGGCGGCTGGGATCGTATCCCGGATAAGGAGAACCGGGACCTTGCGGCGGGGGAAAGCCGCCTTCCGCGGAGAGGGCGGCGCGCTCAGCCAGCAATAGCGTACCGAACGTGATCAGCAGCAGCGGCCAGAACAGGCGCCAGAAATGCTCGATGACGTGGGTCTGGTGGAGCAGCGCAAGCACGCCCACCAGCAAAAGCAAAACCGGGCCGCGCAGGCGGCGAATCAGGATATAACGGCTCATTTTGAACCTCCACGCGAATCTCCGAGACGGCGAACGAAAAGCCAGACGCCTATACCGATCAACAGCAGGGGCCAGGTGAACTCAATCAGGCGCCCGGAGAAGATATCCATCTGCCCGAGCAGAAACAACAAGCCGAGAGCGATCAGGATCACCGCGCCGATGGGCTCCTTGCGCCGCCAGTAGAGCGGCGGCACGGGCGGAACGGGCGGTATGGCCGGATCGACATAGCCGGTCGCGGGCGGTGTGTACGGCGGCTGCCATGAACCCTGGTAGGGAGTCTGGTATTGTCCCGTGCCATCAGGAGGCTGTGGCGCGGGACCGGGATTAGGCTGTGCGGCGCCAAACCCAGGCTGGGCCGGACCATAGCCGGGGCCCGGCTGACCAGGATAACGCGGGGACTTCCCGAGGTTCAGCCAGTTGCCGACCTCGTTGAGGCCGAGCGGATCGGGCGGGGGCTGGCCGTCGCGCAGAGCCTTGGCGGTATGGAAGGCCTCAAACGACTGGTAGAGAACCCAGGCGCCGATGAAGATGCCGAAGATGCCGTGGTACTCCGCAATGCTGACCAGCACCGCGAAGATGACCACGTGGATCAGTCCCTTGAAGAACTGGCCGTTGTACATGGCCCCGACGCCGGGAATGAGACCCAACACGGCGGCTGCCGAGGGGTTGGGTCCGCCGGTGGGCACCGCGAAGGGCTGTTGGAAGGCTTGCCAGGCTGTGGCGCAGGGCTCGCAGAGAACCTGACCTCCCGGCACGGCGCGGACGCAGCCGGTGCAGAGTGCCTTGCCGCAATTCTGGCAAAAGGCAGTTGCGGGGACACCGCTGTGATTTACGCAGTCCATTGTGTGCTCCTTTCCCGGATTGCCGTTGTGAGACTGCCGGATTGCGCAGCTCGTTCTTGAAACGTCGGGGCCTGAAACGCTTGGGAAGGAGACGTTTGGGAAGGAGACGTTAGTGAAAGCTCAAGAGAATCGTCGAAGTCGTTATTCGCCGGGGTCACCGACTGCTGGGGAGGGTCCACGCGGGAGCCTCCCTCCTTGTGGCCGGGATTTTGTTTCGACTGCCCCGGCGGATTGTGTTGGACATCTTTGCCTTTGTCATTGTCGCTGTCCTCGCCCTCGGTGCGGCGCAGTTCCCGCATCCTCGACTCAACCTCGTAGACAAAGCGGAGGTGGTCGTAATAACGGATGATGGGGGTGGAGGCCATGGTCAGGCGCCGCTCCATGAACGAGCGGACTGCGGTCGGCCGCAGATCGGCGAGCCGCAGGGTGCTCAATCGGACCCCGGTCAGGTTGAGCGTGAGGGCGATGGTGAAGAACGCCATGGCGGCGGTCATGAGCAGACGCGGCTCGGCATAGCGACGAGCTTGTCCGACAAAGCCGGGACGCTGCCAGACCGGGGGTATGGGCAACACATGAGCGGCGCCAGCGAGGAGGCCGAAGCCTTCCACCTGGCCCGGCCCGGTCTGGGCAAGAATCCTGTCAAGCAAGCCGGCGGGAACCTCCGGTTCGGGGGAGAGGAACTCCAGCCACTCGCGGCCCTGCCGGGCATCTTTGTAGAGTGCGGTGCAGGCAGGGCAGACGGCCATGTGAGCGGTAAAGGTAGCTTCATCTTCGGGACGAAGCAGCCCATCCAGCGCATCGGCCAGAAGGGTTTCCCAGAGGCCACAGGCCGGGGAGCTCGGAATGTTTGCGCGCTCTGCCATTACATCACCTCCCGTTTATTACGCTCCAGCAGCCGCGCCAGTTCCGCGCGTCCCCTGCTGATGCGGGATTTAACGGTTCCTTCGGGAATGCCCAGTACCTGGGCAATTTCTTTGTAATCAAGATCCTGAAGGTCGCGGAGAATAACCGCTTCGCGCAGCTCGACGGAGACCCGGGCGAGGGCATTTTGCACCATTTTCGCCAGTTCTTTCTGGGCTGCCGACTCATGAGGCGAGGGACCGGAGGCCGTCAGCCGGTCAATGGGCTTCAGTTCCTCAGACGACTCCCAGCCGTCGTCAAGCGAACCGGTGGCGCGCTGGTTGCGGGTGCGGCGGAAGTTGTCCACCAGCAGGTTGCGGGTCATGGTTGCGATCCAGACCTGCAGGCTGCCGCGAGTGGTGTCGAAGCTGGCCAGGTTGGAGTAAATCTTGAGGAAGACGTCCTGGGTGAGGTCCTCAGCGTCGGCCGGGTTGCCGGTGAATCGATAGCAGAGTCCGTAGACACGGCGATGGTGGGTGCGGACGAGATCGGTCCACGCGCCGGAATCTCCGTTCATGCAAAGGCGGACGGTTTGGGACCAATCGATCTCCAGCGGATTCGCCTCCACGCGCGCCTGGCGGGCGCCAGGGGCAATGGCCTTGCCGCCCTGGATGGGCGTCGCGGCCGCAGGTGGCCTGTGAGCGCCGATGTCGTGCTTCGACGCCGGAACCTCAAGGATGCGCCGTGAAGGCCTCGCCGGCGTCGCCGACCCCATCACGCTCCAGCATAATGTACCCACGCATTGCATAGGGAGGTATACGCGGGATTAATGAAGATAGTTCCCGGGGAGCTGCGCCGAGGTCGCACGCGATGCCTTCGGGGGGGGTAGCGGCCTATCGCGCTGGCTGCTGAGTGTGTTCAGTCGTACCGCTCAAAGACGATCTGCTTGCGGTGCCAGCCAAAACCGGCCAGGCGATCGCGCACCCCGGAAACCATGTTGTTGAGGCCGCAGATGTAGGCGTAGATATCGAAACGCAGATCCGCTTTGGGGATCGCCGGGTCGGGCGGTAGCTGCGGCAGCGTGATGCCCAGGCGTTCGGCGCGCTCCTCCACAATCCTGGCCACGTGATCCTGCACATAGCCGCGCAGGCCGCCCCAACCCTCCGAAGCCCGGCTCAGCGTAGCCAGGTAATGGAAGTTGGGATGTCGCTTTTGGAGCGCCTCGAACTCCTCGTGATAGTAGAGTTCTGTCTCGTGGCGTGTGCCATAGACCAGCCAGATATTTTTGCCTTCGCTGCGGTCCGGACCGCCTTCGGGAAACAGCCACTGCGTATAGCCGCGCATCGGTGCTATGCCGGTGCCGGTCGCCACCAGAATCGAGTCGGTGATCGGCTCCTGCAAAATAAAGTGCCCGTGCGGTCCGTGCACCTTGATTGCGTTGGCGGGCGGCGCCATTGGCAGATCGGCCAGATAGTTGGAGAAAAAGCCGCCCTCCACCCGGTTCACGCACAGGTCAAAGCGGTTCAGGTTGGCGGCCGATGCAATCGAGTAGGCGCGAGTCTGCTGCTTGCCGGTCGCGTCCTCGGCTACGGCGGAAACAAACTGGCCGGCCTGGAACGGAAAGCTCTCAAGCTCGTCGAGAACAAATTCGAAGTGGAAGCACTGGGACGATTCGGAGATGCAGTCTTTACGTTCAAGACGTGCCGTATACAGTTCACGCGCCAAGGCCATACCCGCTTTAAAAAGAATGAAGCCCGTAAGACGGACTGTAAGAAGTATCGTCAGTTGAGGGTCGAAGTGGCAAGCTCGTGGGTCCCACTCACCGGGAACACGCATCTGAGTGAATAGGGAATCAGGCCCGCTTGATGCTTCTAAAGGGTTCATCTCACACCGCGGACACCCAACTCGTGCGTTTCGCGACTCTGTCCGCTTCGCGCTGCACAGGGCGCGGATCATCCTTTCGCGAACATGATGAAAATGTCATGCAATTACTGATTACAGAGAAGAAATGCCGCCGTCCATAGAATACCCGGCACCACCGCGCCCGGATTTCAATGGGAATCCGAGCGATTGCTTCCCTGGTTTTCTTTGCACGACGAGCAACCGTCGGAGATTTGGTGATGTTTAGCATTTCCGCGATCGCAATCCCAGAATGGTTCCGCATTCGATTCGGCCCGGTTCGGAAGACGTTCGGGCTGGGTGACTTGTTCGTGGCGATCCTGATGATTGGCGTCTCATGGGGCGCCCAGGCCCAGCAGCCAGTCGGTTCGTTGGCCAGTGATCGGGGACTGCCGGATGCACCCGGCATGGAGGCGTCCGACTCTCCGCAGCCTGTTCCCAAGTCCGCTGCGATCTCAGGCACAGTTCTGGACACCAATGGAGGCGTGATTGCGGGGACGCGGGTGCTGCTTACTGGCACGGTCGAGCGCATCGCGATATCGGGCAGCAATGGCGAGTTTGCTTTCTCCGATTTGCCTCCGGGAACTTTCAGGCTCACGGTTACACATGCGGGCATGGAAACCTATGTCTCCGCTCAAATCCGGCTTCTTGAAGGCGACATGCGCCTGATAACGAAAATCGTGCTGCCCGTGGCCTCCACCGCAATCGACATCAAGGTGGAGGGCGACCGCGAGGAGTTGGCGCAGGAAGAGGTCCATGCCGCCGTCGAGCAGCGCGTCTTTGGCGTCTTCCCCAACTTCTATAGCGCCTACGATTGGACCGCGCCGCCCCTCGGCGCGAAGCAGAAGCTCGAGCTGGCTTTTCGATCGGCAACCGATCCCATGTCCTTCCTCGGCGCGGGTATCCGGGCGGGTTTGGAGCAGGAAAGCGGCACCTTTCCAGAATATGGGCAAGGTACGCAGGGCTTTGCGAAGCGCTACGGCGCGGCCTATGCCGACGACGCCATCGGCAGGATGATGGGCAGCGCCGTCTTCCCGTCGTTGTTCCGTCAAGATCCTCGATACTTTTACAAGGGCTCTGGGGGTGTGGTCTCGCGGGCACTCTATGCCATGTCCGCCAGCTTTGTTTGCAGGGGAGACAACGGACATCGGCAGGTTTGCTATTCCCCGGTTCTGGGAAGCTTCGCCTCGGGAGCCATATCAAATCTTTACTACCCGTCTGCCAGCCGCGGCGCGCATTTGATCGTCTTTAACGGACTCATCGAAATGGTGGGCGGCATCGGCAACAATCTGTTCAAAGAGTTCTTCTTGCGTGGATTCACATCGCATGTGCCCGACTACGAAAACGGAAAGCCCTAGGAAACCCGCCGCCTGTCCCAGCCCTTTGCGTGCTCGCACCTATAATTGACGGGGAGCCGGCCGAAGCCGATGTAAGACTCACGGCCTCCGGCCCTGTCTCGTTGAGGAATCCATGGCCGCATTGATCGATGCCATCACCGTCAAGCGCAAGATGTTTTTTGAGTTTGAAAACACCCCGTTCTACTGCCTGGAAGCCGAGGTTTCCACTCCTACAGCGCGGGGCGGCCAGACGCTGGTCCGCCTGAAGATGCGCAACCTGCTCACCCGCTCGGTCTTTGACAAGACCTTCAAGGCCAGCGACAAGTTCAAGGAGCCGGATCTCGAAATGGTCGAGGCATCTTACCTCTACAGCGATGGAGAAGGTTCCTATTTTCTCGACCAGGAAAGCTTCGACACCCATACACTTTCCGGCGATATGATCGGCAACGCTTTGGACTTCCTGGTCGAGGGCGCATTGGTGCAGTTGCACAAATACAACGGAAACCCCATCGGCTTGCAACTCCCCGCCCAAGTCGAGCTGGAAGTCACTTACACCGAACCCGGCGCGCGCGGAGACACCTCGAGCGGCAACGTGACCAAGCTGGCCCGCCTCGAGACCGGCATCGAAATCAAGGTGCCGCTTTTCATTCAGGAAGGCACAAAGGTGAAAGTGTCTACGGAAACCGGGGAGTTCGCCGGCCGGGCGTGAGCAATTCCGCGTGGCCGGCAGACGCAGTTCGAGACTTCATGGAGTTATACGCCGGGCACTGGCGGGCACCCAGGGAACTCGGTGAGGTACGTGTTGCCCTTGTATCCGAGGTACTTGATCCCGATTTTGCTGGTGAAGAATCCGTCTGCGGTGAACTTGCGCAGGAAGGAGAAGAACTCAACCGGCTGACTGAGACCTTCGTCCTGTTCCGCGTTCTTGCGATAAGCGATGAGGTCGAGGATTTCCTTTTTTTGCGGGGGCGTGCAATCCATGTAGGCGTTGCTAAAGCGGGTCGTGCATGTGGAATCGAGCCACTTCAGGCCGCCCGCCAATTTGGCCTTGTATTCCTCATTCTCGCTGGTGAGCAGGTCGATGAATTCAGGAGCGCCGGCTTCGATTGCGCCGCCGGAGTCTGCGTCCGCCGGAAGGATGGTCTCGCAGAGCGACTGCAGGGTCTTATATTGTTGCGCGTCGAAGAACTTTGGAGTGTAGGCTCCGGTATTAGCGTCCGCTCTCTCCGACTCAATTATGTTGTGGGCGTATTCGGCAGCCTGGAGCGGAATTACGCGGAGAACAGAGCCCGCAACGGCTCCGATGCTAAGAGATTTTAAGATCGCGCGACGAGACAGGGTATCCGCGGCCATCGGCTAGATCTCTCCTTTTTTGGCTTGGTCCAGCAAATACTCCGATGTCTTCCACGACAGCGCCATGATGGTCAGGGTGGGGTTCTTATCAGGATTTGTTACGAACGGCGCGGCGTCGGCGACATAGAGATTCTTGACGTCGTGAGCCTGGCAATTCTTGTTCAGCGCAGAGGTCTTTGGATCGCTGCCCATGCGCACGGTGCCGAGTTCGTGGATGATTTCGCCGCCCTCTGAAATGCGATCCAGCGGCTGCCGCTGAACGTTGCTCACTGCACCGCTATACTTCTGGGGGTGTCGCCGTGTGCCTCCGATTACCGTTCCCCCTGCGGCATCGATAATGGATCTGAACGTCTGTTGCATATCCGCCGCCATTTTGGTTTCGTTCTCACCCCATTGCCAGTGAAAGCGCAACACGGGAATGCCCCACTTATCCTTTACCTCGGGGTCGAGTTCGCAGAAGGAGTTTTCATTGGGGATCATCTCGCCGCGCCCGCTGAATCCGATGAACGTGCCGTAGGAGCTGCGGCACTTCTGTTTCAGGCTTGCGCCGTAGCCTTCCTGATTTTCGCAAACATAGTCAAAGCCGCCGACACCGGGCATGTCGCGGCCGCCGCCAAACTCGATGTGGTATCCGCGGAGGAATTCGTTCTTCTTTCCGAATCGCCACCAGGGCATGTAGAGGTGCATGCCGCCCACGCCGTCGTGGTTGTGCACCGGCATATTTTCAAGCTGCGGAAAGTATCCGGCCAGATCGCTGCCGACGGAATCGGTCAAGTGGCGGCCGATGACTCCCGAAGAATTTGCAAGGCCGGCGGGGAAGCTCTGGGAGCGCGAATTCAACAGCAGGCGCGCGGACTCGCAGGCACTCGCTGCGACCACGACGGATTTCGCGTAGGCGCGCTGCTCGCTGTTTGTGGATTTGTCGATGTAGGAGACCGCTTCGACCTTGCCGTTGGCGCCCATGACAATTTCGCGGGCCATTGCATTGGCAATCATCGTCAGGCGGCCGGTTGCCGCTGCGGGAGGAATCATGACCTGGCTGGAGCTGAAGTTCGAAGCGCTTTTGCAGCCTCGGCCGCACTGGGCGCAGTAGTGGCAGGGATCGCGGCCATTGAGGGGCTTGGTGAGGATGGCAAGGCGCGATGGGATGCAGGTGATATTCAGCTTGTCGCAGGCTTTCTTTACAAGGGTCTCGGTGCATCGCGGCCTGGGTGGCGGCATGAACACGCCGTCCGGAGCGTTGGGGACGTTCTCCTTGGACCCGAAGACTCCAATGTAGGATTCGACCTTGTCGTAGTAAGGCGCGAGTTCCTCGTAGGTGATGGGCCAGTCGTCGCCCATTCCGTCGGTGGAGTGGGCACGAAAATCCGCAGGGCCAAACCGGAGCGCGATGCGTCCCCAATGGTTGGTTCGGCCGCCCTCAATGCGTGATCGGAACCAGCGAAACGATGAGCCCGGCGCGGTGGTGTATGGCTCGCCCTCAATCTCCCAAAATCCATTGGGCGCCATGAATTCATTACCGAGCCCCTGCTGCCTTCCGCCCACACCCACGCCGCGATGGGGAAGTTGGTATGGCCACACATGCTCTTTGAAATCTCTATCCGGGTCGAGCCGCGGTCCGGCCTCGAGCATCACGACACTGAGCCCGCCTTCGGTGAGTACCTTGGCAGCAGTTCCGCCACCCGCGCCTGATCCGATGATGCAGACGTCGTACACCTTCCTTTGCGGATTCAATTGCAGCATCGATTTTCTCCGGCGATGAAATGTGCGAGCAAAAGGGATTTGCCCTCTATCTGGCCGTTGACCTATGCCAATCTCCCCGTTGGTTTCTTCCGAAACTCAACGTAGAACTCCCAGTCTTTCTTTGCCAGCAACGTACCAATATATCTCCTGGCAGATCACCCGCGCGACCTTTTTCTCTATCCGTCCGAAGTCAACGAAAGAGCCCACTCCAATTCTTGAATCGGACCAATGCTGGCGGCCGCTGCTTTCGCGGCGCCACACGCCCGCTATTCCTGCAAGTCGATTTGGTCCTCGATATGGAAGTGCCCGTTCACTCCTGGCGCTCCCGTATCGGGCTGGCCTCCTCCGATGCTGATCGTGTAATCGCCTGGAGCGACGATGGGATTACCATCCTCGGTCACCATGCCCAGATCGCGGTCCTTCAATTCGAAATGAACTTTCTGGCTCGCGCCCGGTTCGAGATGAATGCGCTGAAATCCGCGGAGAGCGATTTGAGGCGCCCCCTTCAGATCGGGAAACTTGAGATAGGCCTGAACGGCCTCATCTCCCGCTACCTTGCCGGTGTTCGTCACAGTGACATCGGCGTCGACAGGTTGACCCGCGGCAACAGCCTGCGTGGGAACACTGAGATCGCTGTATGCGAAGGTGGTGTAGCTGAGCCCGTAGCCGAATGGGAAGAGCGGCTTACCCTTGAAGTAACGATAGGTCCGCCTGTCCATCGAGTAATCTTCGAAGTGGGGCAACTGGCTGACGTCCCTGTAGAACGTAACCGGCAGGCGCCCCGATGGATTGCTCTTGCCGCTCAGCGTTTCAGCAACAGCCGCGCCGCCTTCTTCGCCGGGATACCAGGCTTCGAGAACCGCGTTGGCATGATCGTTGATCCAGTTGACGGCCAGGGCGCTGCCATTCACCAGAACCACGGCGAGTGGCTTTCCAGTGGCGGCAACCGCTTCAACCAGCGCCTCTTCCGGCTCGGGAAGGTCGATGCTGACGCGATCTCCGCCGAGGAATCCAGGTACTGTCACCGGCATCTCTTCCCCTTCGAGCCTGCTGGTGATGCCCACCACGGCAATCACGATGTCGGCGTTCTTTGCCGCCGCAATGGCCTCAGGTGAAGGTGCATCATTTACCTTCGCCCAGATCAATTGCGCTTGCGGCTTGCCGTTTATGCTTCCGTACATCACGCTTAGCTCAGCCTTCTGCCCCTTCACCAGGTGGACGCGACCAACGGCGGCGTCGACTTCATCGCGGGCGGACAGCATCGCAACTTGCTTGCCGTCAATCGACAGTCTTCCGAAGCCCATGCCACGTAGGCCGACAAGATAGTCCCCGGTTTCCGGGGCCGTGATGAAGCCCGTCCAACGCACGCCAAGAGATTTCTTTCCGGCGGCCTCTGACGGCAAATTTCCGTCAGAAAGATTGATATTCCGCTCAGTCCGACTAACAAGCACCGGTGCATTCGATTGTGCGCCGGGCCGGCCCATGGACTCGCTGTATTCCGCTTTCAGGCCCGGTTTGTCATCGGCAGTGGTCAGAACGCTGTCCGGAACCGGATTCCCCTCATTGCGCAGAAACTGGGTCCCCGCTACGTATGTAATCGTCCTATTCGGGAACTCTGCTTTAAGCCCCTCAAGTACGGAGACGATATGCGTCGGGGTTCCGGCATAGTTGCCGATCAGCGGCCGCGTCTGGTCTGCAAGCGGACCAACCACTGCGATCTTCCTGATCCCGGGTTTGAACGGCAGAGTGCCGTCATTCTTCAGCAAGACCATGGACTCGTTCGCAAGCTTGCGCGCCAGCGCGCGATGTTCTGCGCTGTCAAGTTCCTTCTCGTCGATCTTTGTGTAGGGAACCATATCCGGAGGATCGAACATGCCAAGCTTCATGCGCGCAGTGAACAGGCGAGTCAGCGCCGTGTCCAACGCGCTTTCGGGCAGGTACCCTTGCTGCACGGCGTCGATATAAGCTTTGTCGACCGGTTCGCCAAACCTTGAAGTGAAGGTGACGCATTCGTTATCCATGCCCCGGATCACCGAAATGGCCACGCCTTGCGCCTGCGTTGGACGGTAGTGATGATTGGCGGAAACATCCCGAACTGCGTCGCAGTCTGAAACCACATAACCCTTGAAGCCCCACTTGCCGCGCAATTGGTCCTGCAGCAGGTACTCGTTGGCACATGCCGGCTCACCATTGATTGCGTTGTAAGCGCACATGACGGAACCGGCTTTGCCTTCAACAATGGCGGCGCGGAATCCAGGCTCGTAGGTATCTACCTCGTCGTGTTTGCTGACGTCTACATCGGCAAAATGCCGCGTGGGCTCCGGTCCGCTGTGTACGTCATAGTGCTTCGGCGTCGAAATCGCCATGTAGTACCTGGGGTCGTCGCCCTGCATGCCGGTGACGTAGGCGACGCCCATGCGGCCGGTGAGGAACGGATCTTCGCCGTAGGTCTCCTGACCGCGGCCCCAGCGCGGGTCACGGAAGATGTTCAGGTTCGGGGACCAGAAATCCAGCCCTCCCCCGATGCCCGTATGTCCCTCGCGTGCGTTTTGCACGTGCTTGATGCGTCCCTCGATACCAATTTGGGTTGCCATGGTATGAATTCCCGGCGCATCGAAGGTCGCAGCCAGGCCGATCGGCTCCGGATACTCCGTAACACCCTGGTTGATGACTCCATGCAGTGCCTCACTCCACCATTGGTATGCAGGAATATTGAGCCGCGGAACTGCCGCGGAATTGTTCTGCATTTGCGAAGCCTTCTCCGCAAGGGTCATGCGATGCACCAGGTCAGCGGCCCGCTGCTCGGGTGACAAACTGGGATCCGTATAGGGAAGCTTCGGTGCATCCTGAGCGACCGCGAAGGTCGCAATCAAGCCAAAGAGAAGCGACCCGGTCAACAGGACAATTCCTTGCATCGTTCGCGTTATGCATTTCTTCATCGTGTTCCTCCGGGTTGGATGTCTGCGGACCGGCAATCTTCACCGTTAATAAGCCAATGGAGCGCGGAGTCGAGCCTAAAGGCCACTCTTCCTTGCGGGGCATGAGCTAACGGTTCCCAGTTTCGCGCGCCGTACTAGCGTTTCACGTTGGCCCTCTCAACGCCCGCGAAGCAGCGTTGAGCATGGCTGACGTGCTCAGGTCGATCCTGGGTTCGACCAGCCTAGGTTCGACCAGCCTGGGTTCGACCAGTTTGGCCGATCGGGCTGACCGGCAATCAAGCCCCCATGGGCTTGTGCAACTGACTTACCTCGAACTCATACACGCTAATCCTGCTGGCGGGCAAGGTCAAATCGGCTGTGTGTCGCTGCTTCGCCGTTCTCTCCCTGTTATCGTCCGGCTCCGGGGCAAGCTGACCGGCGATCCCGTGGTCGTGCGGGTGGTACCGGCGCTCATCATCAGGGAATCTACCCGCGCTTATGAGGCCTTGGAGAGTAAACTCGCAAAGCCATCCAGAAAATCATCGTCGGCGCGATAGCCCCTTTCCTTGCGGCTTTCGCATAGATTTCTTCCGGCTATGCTCCCGCCCTTCGCGCGTCTTCCGCAATCCTCCTCAACTCGGGCAACACATCGCCCAGTTGCGTGGCCTTCGCGTCGCGGGCGCCGAGCGCGAAGTAGACCTTGCGGTAAAGCTGATAGAGCCGCTCGTAGCGAGCCACAGCTTCAGGCGCGGGGTCATACGCTTTGAAGGGCAGGCACATCTTCTGTTGCGCAACCTCGATCGACGGAAATACCCCTGCCGCAACGAAGGCGAAGATGGCCGAGCCCAGGCTTGTCGGCGTTCCTTCAGGTACGAGTACGGTTTTTCCAAATACGTCGGCATAAATCTGGTTGAGCGCGCGATTGATCTGCGGCACGCCGCCGCCGTTGATCACTCGCTGCACCGGAACCCCGTGCTCCGCCATCCGCTCCAGGATGATGCGCGTGTGAAAGGCGGTTCCCTCCATTGCGGCGAAGAACTCATCCTGCGCGGTAGTTACAAGATTCCAACCCAGAGTGACTCCGCCGAGCTCCGGGTTAACCAGCACGGTGCGATCCCCATTGTCCCAGCTGAGACGCATCAAGCCTGTCTGGCCGGCCCGGTACGTTTCCAGCCCCTCGGAGAGCTGCGTCAAGCTCACGCCGGCTCGCCGCGCAATCGCGTCAAAGATATCTCCTACCGCCGATAGGCCCGCCTCAATCCCGGTGAGCCGGGGATGAACGCTGCCGGGAACCACTCCGCATACGCCTGGAACCAACTCAACACTGCGAGCCATCGCAATGATGCAGGTGGATGTGCCGACGACATTCACGACGTCGCCTTCTTTGCATCCGGCGCCGATTGCGTCCCAGTGAGCATCAAAGGCTCCGACAGGAATGGGGATGCCAGGTTTTAATCCCAGTTCGGAAGCCCATTTTTCATTGAGTCGTCCATAAATATGGTCAGAGGTAAGGAATTCCCCGCCGATTTTTTCGCGCAATCCTCGCAATAAAGGATCGACGGCGGCGAAAAACTCCTCCGGCGGAAATCCACCCCACTTGGGATTCCACATCCACTTGTGTCCCATGGCGCAAACGCTGCGTTTGATGGCGACAGGGGAAGTCACGCCCGTCAACGTAGCGGCCACCATGTCGCAGTGCTCCAGGGCCGTGGCGAACTTTGCACGCTTGTCTTCCGTCGCATGGCGCAGCCAATGCAGCAGCTTTGCCCATCCCCACTCGTGCGAATACACTCCGCCGCACCAATCGATGGCCTCGATTTGCATGGTGTGAGCCATGGCTGTGATCTGCCGGGCCTCCAGATGAGCACGGTGATCGCACCACAGGTAATACTCATCCAGAGGCTGAAGCTTCTCGTCGACCATGACGACGCTCGATCCGGTGGTGTCCAGCGCGATGGCAAGAACATCCTCACCCCGGATGCCGGTCCGCCGCAACAGGTCACGAGTGGCTTTCACTAGAGCGCTCATCTGATCTGCGTGCGACTGCGTGGCGTAGTCAGGATCGTCGCGCGTGCGGTGCAGCGGATATTCACCGGCCGCTGCGCCCAGCCGTCCCCGCTCCGAGTCGAAAAGCGTCACTCGCACGCTCAGCGTTCCGAAATCTACTCCTGCAATGATGGGCATGTTTATAGTTTTCCTAGAGCACCCACTTCGAACCCGTTGTAAATCAGCTCTTCTGCGCAGAGAGTGCGCGCTTCGCCGCCATTCCAGCGAAGGCGAATCACGCACCGCCTCGCCGCTCTTCCTCCGCTATACGCCGCACAAGTGGACCTTGATTCCAAGTTCTGCAAACATCGATGCCTTCGCGGCCAGAACCTTGTCAGCCTGCCCGGGTGAAGGCGCATAGGCCACGCTCACATGGTTTGCACGATGACGAGCCATGAACTGGTCGCGGCTGGCTCCGTGCAAAATCACATGCATCATGGGCCATTGCGCAGTGGTCAGGCTCCAGCGCCGTTCAGTTTCTGCCTTGGGCAATTCGATCGCAGTCGCACGCCCGATATCCACGTGCAGTTGGTCGTTTTCGACAAACACCCGGCTCCACACCACGTCGCCCGGCTTGCAAACGCCTTTCAATGTTCCGCCGCCCAGGCGGAAATACATTGGAGGCTGCCGCTCGCTGATTGCTTTCGCGTAACCCCCGGCGATATGGGACGGCGGCACCGCGCCCGAAATCTGGAAGACCCAAACGAAATCATCAATGCCATCGCCTTTGTAGTGCTCTCCCCAGCGGACATCGTGGAGCGTCGTCGCCGGGTCCATCTCCATGGCGGTCAGCACCCGGTTGGTCACAATCGCGTCCACGGCCGCGCACTCGTCCACTTCGTTGAAATGAGGCAAAGGAGCGCCGGGGTAGAGTTCGCGCCCGTCCCCGCCTTTCACAGGGGGTCGATCGGCATTGTTCAAAAGACCTTCCACCAGATCGGACGCAGGGACACAATCCTTGAGTCCCTGCTGGTATTGAATCCCGATGGCATCGCAGCCAAACCCGTGCGCAATCCTCAGCGCGGCAATATACATCTTGCACTGTTCCAGAATCTGTTCATCGGTCAAGTCAGTCACGCTTTGCTTGCCCGTAACAAAAGTCAGTCCTTTACGATTCAACCAGTTTCGCACTTCCTGGGCTTCCTCTGTCGGAACCTGCTGCATCGCGGCGACAAGCGCCGATTGGCTCAGGCGCTCCTTGTACATGCCTGCTCGATTAAGCAAATGATCTTCGACAATGGCGTTATACATTCCCATGCAGCCTTCGTCGAACACCCCAAGGATGACTCGGCGGAATTTCAGCTCTTTCGCCAGCGCCTCGCCCAGTTTCCTCTCCGGCTCGGGCAAAGCGTCGGGATTTAAATTACGCACATGGCTGGCGTCGTGCGCGACGGTCCCCTCACGAAGCCATTGACGGAGCCCTTTGCGGAAAAAATCATCGGTAAAATCCTTGCTCCACAGCGTGCTGAACCGCACGCCGGATTTATGCAGACTGCCATTCAGGTTCAACATGCCCACCAGTCCGGGCCACTGGCCGGACCAGTTGGCCACGGTGAGGATGGGCCCGCGATGGCGCTGCAACCCGGAGAGCACATTCTGGCTATACTGCCAAACTGCTTCGGCCACCACCAGGGGCGCGTCGGGGTCGATCCCCATAAACACATCCATCCCCATCCGCTGACTGGATATGAACCCGTGGCGCCGGGCCGGATCGTACGCATGCCCCCGGGACACTTTGATTCCTTCCGCTTCAAAGGCCGCAATCAATCCGGCTTCCATTTCAGACTGCGCCGGCCAGCACACCTGGTTGGCAGACTCGCGCAAATCTCCGCTTGCAATCAGAATGACCTCATTCAAGCCAACCGCAGCGGGTTTCGCAATAACCGGCAAAACATAAGATGACATTGATTCTTTCTCCTCAGCTGCGGCAACCTTATCTTATGACACACTGAACTGAAAAAACAGTGGTCACGGTTTGGATGATGCGGCCGCTCCGTGCGCGGCTGCTTTCATCTTCGCCCGCAGTTTCGCTTCCAACTCGGCACTCCAATACTTGCAGTCCAATTGCAAAAATACCGATGTGTACGGAACCGTCATGTTCGTTTTGAGTATGAGTACGTGGAAGCTTTTTCCCGTCTCGTTCAAGCGATCGATCAACGTTTGGTGCAGAATGGAGTCGACCGGAATTCCCGAAAGGCGGCGTTTTAGCTGCTCGCGATATTGATCGACGCCGGGCGCCTCGCTCTCCGGCACATATTCGAGCTCCGCGTCCGTGTGCACGAGCGGGCGAACATGTTTTGAATTCTTCACCGCATTCAGCACGAAATCCAAAACGGCGAGTTGATCCGCGTCTGTTTCGATCGTCTCGACTCCGGACGAGGTTTGCAGCGGATAGGCCGAATCTACGATCACAATCCAATTCCGATGGCCCATGAGGGGAAGTTCGTCGGTCACCTTTTGCTGCCACTCAGACTGCGCCTTCACAGCCAGCGTACCGGTTATCACGATGAGGATTCCCACAATCGCTTTTAGTTTCACCATCCGCCTCGTTCCTGACTTATTATCACTGCTTGAATGATCGGTGCGATCCGTTCACAACGAATTCATATCATTATTATCGCCGGTGCGGCACACTCGCTTTAGGAGTTGACAGTGTATTCGGACATCGGACGCGGACGCGCCACCCCCTTGATCGACCTCGGAGATCGAAGCGGATGCAAAACGCGAAGTCAGCTCTGACATCTGGTGGTAAACTGGCTCGTCGCCTTGAAGGCTGAATATACACTCTGCTTGGATTCACTTCTCTGGCTGATGTCTTGCGAGGTTGCAGCGTGAATTGCGGGAGGGGGAGAGAAATGTACCCACATCGGCGTGCTTTTTTGAAAACCATCGCAGGGTCGGGAATGCTCGCCCTTGCTCCCCGCTGCGTGGAAGCACAGGAACAGGTTGCGCGGGCGACGCGGGGAACTCCGCAGCCGCGGATCAAGGATATCAGCGTGATTGAATGCCAGCCCGCCGGCGTGCGCCTGACGGTGGTCAAGATCACCACGGATCAGGCCGGGCTCTATGGCTACGGCTGCGCCACATTTACGCAGCGGGCGGATCTGGTTAAGCCCGCGGTCGAAAAGTATCTCAAGCCCTTCCTGCTGAACAAGACGACCGACCGGATCGAAGATATTTGGCAGTCCTGCTACGACAGCTCTTATTGGAAGAACGGCCCGGTGCTGAACAATGCCCTCAGCGGCATCGATCAGGCGCTCTGGGATATCAAGGGCCGGCAAGCCGGAATGCCCGTCTATCAGCTCGCCGGCGGCAAATGCCGCGAAGCCGTCGATTGCTACACCCACGCCAGCGGCGCTGACTTTCAGG